>Ga0116227_10007024_pt1 | contig 22309 bp, 13 predicted proteins | sample S1TSphgellanicum_FD_89693 | JGI IMG/M metagenome (GOLD analysis project Ga0116227, IMG submission 89693) | Host-associated microbial communities from peat moss isolated from Minnesota, USA - S1T2_Fb - Sphagnum magellanicum MG | ecosystem: Host-associated > Plants > Peat moss > Unclassified...
CCCCCCCCCCCCCCCAAAAAAAAACACTGGTTTAGAGACCCCCCGGGGTTTCTTTCTTTTTGTTTCTAATCCATTCTCTTTCTTTGTGTCCGCGCACTTCACGTGTCTGTCTGTGTTTGTCTGTCTACTGCACTGCTTCTTTGCTGTTGCTCCCTACTGCTCACCCACTTCGTCCTGCGCACGTTCATCAGAAAGAAAGAACGCACAGAGAGGAAGAAGGACTCCGGCAACTCCAGAATGTGAAAATCATTCTACGAAGGCATCCAACCGAAAGCAAAAAACCAAAAAAAAAAACCAAGAAAGTTAAAAAACACACCCACCCCACCAACAACAACAACGATTACTTCCCAATTCTCTACACTAGTTCTCATCATGTTGTAAACAATGCATGAACCTCTGCGGGACAACTTTCCACTCTCATGTTGACGTTGTAGCAGCAGAGAGGAAGTTGCTTGCGCCTTGGTTGTCTTCCGTTTTTCAACACTTTTTCTCATAATAATTTTGTTTTCTGTCTGTTGTTGTAGAGGCAGACATGCAGATTGCAACTTGGGGATGTGGTCTCTAATTTCTTGTCCTAATCATTTCTCTCTCTCTCTCTCTCTCTCTCTCTCCCCGTGTAGCTAGCTGATCACAACTGCGAGCGAGAGAGAAACACACAGAGTGTGTGTGTGTGTGTGTGTGCGCGCGCGCGCTCTGGGGCTGCAGCAGTTGCTATTGTAACAGAGTTGATATCATGGAGTGTGTATATCTCTGTTGTGAACTGCAGATTAAGTATTGGTATTGAGTATTCACTAGAGTTTGCTTGAGCTCCATATCAAGAGAGAGTTATGAATTTAGACGTGCACATTGATCTGTATGAAGAAAGTACTTGGGATGTTGGAGCTTGATCAGTTCAAGAGAGAGATCATCAGCAACTGATGATGAGATGACAGCAAAGTTGCTGCGCCGTAGTTCTACTTCAGATATACTGCCCCGGCGGGGGTGTTCGATACTCCAGGTCGGAGCTTGTTTGTCCAGAGCGCCGTCGTCGGAGACCATCAGCCCAGAGATCATGGGTGCAAAGAAGGTGTCTGGATTGATGCAGATGAGGAGTTCCTCGACGTTGTTGTTTGTAATGCTGCTGCTGGTGATTTCGACTTGTAGTTCGTGCAGCGGTGTGCGCGACATTACTAGACCTGAAGATTCAGCTGCAGCAGCGAGTGTTCCAAGCTCTTTTGGTTCAACTGCACGCCATAGTACCACTGCAGCATTTGCCAAGACTGAATTGAAGCACGGCATTGAGACCACGGCGATGAAAGTACAAGCTGCTGGGGCCACTACTAGACTCGGTCAAGCTGCAGCTGCCCATCATTTTCAACCAAACTCCGGCTTCTATAATGCGGGGACCAAGATTGGGGGCAATTTCATTTCAGTTGCGCAGACTGGCTATGCCAACTTCAACAGCATTCAAGCAGCTGTGGATTCCGTCCCTGAGAACAACGCACAGTGGGTTGAAATCAGCATTGCAGCTGGAGTTTATCAGTAAGACTTTCTTCCTCCTCCATGATTATTGTGGGTACCCAGGCTTTCTTCACGTCACAGTTCTGCATGATGTCTATTCTCAGGAGTCTCCAGGAAATCCTATAGCGATTTTGGGTCTCATGTTTTCAAGGTCTAGAAAAATATAACATACTAGTGGGTGTCAAATCTGAGCTTATCGCAACGGAGATTAGCGCTAATGAGAAAAGTGGAAATCAGCTCTGATTGCAAGGTGTACATGTGGTTGGCTTGGAGTGTTTGCTGATGAGACTAGTGTTGATCCAGAAAACAACCTTTTGAATCAGCTCTGATTTCTTGAAGCGTCTCCTTGCACCTTTACCGTGCATTTTGCCTGGTTTCTCAACTTTCACATGACTTTTCACAACTTTTGACATAAACAATAAGGTCATTTTCTGGATCAGCACTGATTTCTTGGAGTGTCTCCTTGCACTTTACCTCACATTTTGCCTGGTTTCTCAACTTTCACATGACTTTTCACAACTTTTGGCATAAGCAGTAAGATAAGGGGTTGATGTGTAGAGGGGGCATCAAACTTACATGAAGGATGATCTCCTCTCATTGGTTCCTTTCAAATTAGTGTTCATCATAATAAGCTATGATGATTTCAAAGACATAAGCGAAGGTTTGAATCCAGCCACAATGTGAGCTAAGTACTGGATTGAGCTGCAGTCATACACACAAGGGGGTCAGAGCCTTTGGAAGTCCAGGGAAGTCTATTCTGTGCAACCAAAATATAGCATTCACTCGAGCTCACTCACCAGCAATCAGCTTGTCTGAAGAACCTAGGTTTCCTTTTGTAGACTCGTCTTCTATTTTGTCTCTTATGCTGTGGCGTGATGGGGAGAGCACTTGTATTGCCCATGTCTGCAGGGAGAAAGTGACTGTTCCTTCCAATAAGCCATACATTATTTTTCAGGGAGCAGGGATGTCTTCCACCATCATCTCAAATTCGGAGACAGCCAGTACAGTTGGAACTGCAGATAGTGCAACAGTGACAATCTGGGCAACTAATTTTGTAGCAAAAGGCATGGGCTTCGAGGTGAAGAAACAAAACAAATCCTTACAGTATCATCATGTCAATCTGTGTTCATTCCTCTTCAAGCTGTGGCACTACATGATATGTATACTATTCACACAATGCTGGTCTTGAGTTCGTGGCTTCTTCCATTGAGAATGTAGGGCCATTGCCACTAGCTAGCTGGTTGTAATGAAAGCTCATGGAACTGATACAAACGTGTGTTTTATTAGCTAAAGAAGGCTCCTAAAGGGCAATATAGAGATGACAAATTGTCAAGGCCATAGTTTTATACTAGAGAGCTCTTTTTGTTCTTATATATTTATGCTTTTCTGTTCTGCTTCTGAAGATGGTGGTTTAACTGGGTCTGGCATCCTGACAGAATGCAGCTCCTCCAGCACAGCCTGGCGCAGTGAATGGGCAGGCGGTAGCAGTCCTGGTCGCAAATGACATGGCTGCTTTCTATGCATGTGGATTTTATGGTGGACAGGACACATTGTTTGACTTTCAAGGACGCCATTACTACAAGGATTGCTATATTGAAGGAACTGTCGATTTTATCTTTGGTGATGGCCAGTCACAGTTCATAGTATGTGATCTGCAAACTGTAGAAATTGTGATGTCACAAGACTGTGCACATTCTTATGCTATAACCATTGAATGGGAAACTGATGATGGTTAGACACCATATGCCTGAGAGGGTAAATTTGTGTGAGATCTGGAAATGCTAATTATTTCATCTGTGGGTTTTGCAGAGTTGCCAGCTAAATGTCAAAGCGCAACCGGAGGCATATGTATCAGGTTCTATTGCGGCTCAAAGGCGGTCATCTCCAGATGAGAACACAGGATTTATTTTCATCAACTGTGTTATCAGTGGGACAGGGGAAGTATACTTGGGGCGTGCCTGGGGGCCATATTCTCGAACCATCTACATGTACACGTACATGAGTGACATCATCGTTCCAGCAGGATGGCAGGATTGGAATGATCCTAGTAGAGATGGGTAAGCTTCTGAAGCATTAATCCAGTAAGCCTAATTCTCTCTCTTGGCAGTTGATTCACTCGGAATTTGTGGGTTTAGGGTTTAGGATGCAATTCCATTTACAGTAGATAGAGCTTAATATACTGGGTTCAGAGAACTGAAAACCGTGTGCTCTGTACAAAACACAGGACTGTAACCTATGGACAATGCCAGTGCACTGGACCTGGCGCTGTTGAAACATATCGTGTTCCATGGTCACATGAGTTCAGTGCTACTGATGTTGCTCCCTTTGCTGACATCAGCTGGATTAATGGACAAGCATGGCTCCTATCCACTTGATCAAACCCAGGAATGGAAATTGTCTTGTAGGCTCTCCTGGAAGCTCACTGAAGTCCTTCACAAATCTCAGATTCTGCAAGACTCCAGGGGCTTATGGAGCCTACAAATTCTCAGACATTTTAATTGGACCATTAGTTACTGCATACTTTGTGTTAGGGTTGTAGCTGTAATGCATGAAAGAGTTATGGACCCTTTGCTCTGGTTCTAGAACTGCTTACTGGGTTTCTTGAAGGACAATCCAAGCTTGAGCAGGTATAAATTTGTTCATGTAACCTAGAAAGGCTGAGTTCTGCACTGATTCTTTGCCACCTTTATATTGGGCATCTCTCCTCTGTTGATTCATGTTGCCCTCTGCATGTTCCTATAAGTGAACTGTGATAGTATGAATTTGTGAACTGTGACTACATTTTCAAACTTTAGCAATTGACATGTTTTGGAGTTGCCTCTTTTAACAATCACATTGATTTGCTGTTAAGGTGAGAACAGATATGGTTGCCCAGAAAGATGAGTTGTCCCTGCCAATGTTAAGAGCAAGTACATGTGCCATTACCAACCCCAAGCCAAATTACAAATACTATCAAGGAGTAAACCTAACACCAGAATACATATGCTCTGTGATTGTGAACACCTACCCAGATGACAATTTGCCGCAGTGCAAGGTGATACTATTTGAAAAGCATCAAAGCAGTTTTATGGGATTATGTGACACAGCACACACCAGTGCACTGTCCAGTGGAAATCCCTTATATGACTCAGTTATGGATGAAAAACAATTGAGTAACCTATCCTGTAAACCCTCAGACTTCCGCCTCACACTACTACCTATGCAACAACCAGTGCTGGGTGGTGCTTTGTTTGTATGGAAGTGCAAAACAACATCTGTTTTCATTATGTCCTTCCAAACCTGTAGAGGTTGTTAAACAGAGGTTGTTTTGCACTTTGTTGCTCACACATGTTCTTGAATATTATATTGTCCTCCCAAACGTGTACAGCTAACAACTAAGAGTTACTATTATTTCAGCCCAGACCTGGATGTCCAATGACCCTGAGCTTCCTTAAGCTCCCAGACATCACAACATATGTAGTTACACAATTTTTTCATTTCTTTTGCAATTTCTGTGTCAAACTCCATCTGCTATTTTCTGGGAACAAGGGATTTATCTAAAAATTTCAGTTTTTTGAGGGGAACTTCTTTGACTCAGAGATTTCAATGCCAAAGTTCAAATTCATTTTTTTCTTTGAGGACATGCCTTATTAAAGCTCACAGCTGACACTGTTACTCACAGTTTGGCTGACAGGCTATCCAACCTCCTCAACAATGAAATGAAACTAACCATTAACACTCAATAACAAATGAAGTGCAGATAATAATGTCTCAAAGTCTGAACTTTGCACATTTCACTCATGGGTACCAGATCACAGCAGCTATATTATGGGATTGTGCATTTACAGATGGTGGAGGAAGTAGTGGGATTCAGGCTGCCAATGCAGATCAAACTTCACAAGATATTGTTCAGCTTCGTACATAGATATGACCTAATGCCACTCAGGGCCCCTTTAACTAGAGGGAGGCCCACTGACCATGAAATTTCTGAGAGCCCTTGAAACTCAACCAAAGGCCATCCCATGGAAATACAATAATCTTTTTTGTGAGCTTGGGCTATGAAGCTTAGTGTAATCATGTGTCATTTACACATGCCAATAGCACCGCTGGTAGTGGCTGCAATAACTATCACGTAGTTTCTCTAACTTAGATAATTGACTAGTTTAAAATCTAACAGGCTGTGGATCTATATTGTCACTGAGTCTAGATGGTAATAGATATTATGTAGGTAATAATGGATGTAACCCATATACCAACTAGAAGGGGGTATGACCGGTTTCAACTTTGTAGGTGGTTCGATATGAAAATAAGATTGTGGACAAGTGCTCATCCCAATCATTTCTATTTCATTAACCAATTTGGTTAGTAAGGTTCAAAAACCTTATTTGTAGACTCAACCTATCCATTTTCTTGTGGATAATAAATAGTAGAACTGGTATGTCTAAGAATGAAATAACGTAAGGTACCTAATCACATCATTGATAAAATGGGTACCTTGATCGGTCACAATGGTTAATGGACATCCAAATCTCATAAAAATGTGTTCATATAGAAACTTAGCGGTTATTGCAGCAATGTTGGTGTGGAATGTTCGGGCTTCCACCCATTTTGTTGCTTAATCAGTGGCTACTAGAATGTATTGGTTGTTTCACAATTTGCTTGCAAGTTTAACAAGTCCAATAAAATTCGATCCCCATTTTTTGAATGGTTTTTCAGGTAATGTGGTAACTAAATTGACCAAGTTTTGGGTCAATAGGTTATATGTTCTATGACATTGGTCACAGGTTCGACAATATTCATAAATGTCTTGATTCATCATCGGCCACCATTAACTAGCATCCAAGATCTTTCACACATTGATATTAGAAGAGAAATGCCTTGCTACAACGCCTGCATGTAATTCTTGCAAAATTGTGCATATTTGTCACTAGAAGAAAAACATGTATTTTTTATTGGTCTTTGCGACTAAAATTTGCAACTAAAAATCTCATTAATCGCCTAAAACAAGTCACATGCGATAAATTAATCACAAATGACAAAAGGTATTGGATGGAAAAATAAAATCAACAAATACAAATTCATCCTTTGATTTCATTGTATATATATTGTCCCAATATTTGATTATTTAAAATATTATTATTATTATTATTTTGAAATAATCTAAAACGTTCAATACAAATGCTTGGATGATTTTATTATGACATCTGGCCCAATGTAAATATGCCATGTGACACTTTTTAAATGAATTTAATAAAAATATTAATATTAGGTTGGTAGGTACCTAGGTAGGTACATAAGTACGTGTGTACAAACCTAGGCTACATACTTACTAGTTATTTAAGTAAAAAGGTAGGTAAATAGGTTCTATTTTCCTAGGTTAAATACCTATTCATATATGTAGGTACTTAAGTAAGTAGGTACATAGGTCAACTTAGGTGGGTAGGTTAAATTAGGTGCTTACTTAGCTAGGTAAATAAGTAGGTGGGAGAGGTAAGTACTTTAGAATTGTGCATAATTTGTTTTTTTTGTTTTGGGTTAAGCCTTTTGATTAACTCATCCCATGTGCAAAAATTCTTAATGTGAAATTGGATAACCACACCTTTTGTTTACATAATGTTCAAAATAAGAATGGAGAACAAACAATATGGGATAAATTTTGAAATTGCAACTTTTTAACAAACTAAGTTGTAATTTTAAAACTTTTTTCATGCCTTATTTCTTAAAACAATGGAAAAGTATTTCTCCAAGAATTCTTTGAAGAGGGACCTATTTCTAGCATTATTCCTCAACACCCAAGATCAAGAATAAAAATTATGATGAAGCGGAAAGGCAAAGCGCCTGTAGAAAAATAGGTTAAGAAACTTGTTAAGAAAAAACCAATGTCCAAGGTGAAGAAAAGCTAGAAGATATTACAATGGATGAAGATGGACTCCAACAAACTCAAATGGGTTAAACGAACCAATTTGGAGAACTTTTTCAACCTATAGTGGACAACACCAAGAGAGGACATGTTATGGGACTTCCTACAAACCTAGGAAGCAATGCAAGATGGAAGAATTCTGGGGCAAGTACGTGGTCAATAAATTCTCATTGATCATGTACTAATTTATGAGCAACTTGGAATTTCCAAGGAAGGAACAGTAGATGTTACTAATGCAACTTTTGAGGAAGCCAAAACCACCTTGAAAAGAATCACAGGACCACATGCTTTCGTTGAGAATGAGCAATGGAGTGTAGTGCGCATGAAAGAGGAATTTCATGCAAGATTTGTAGCTATTCTGCAAATTTTATATTAAAGGGAAAAATTAGTTTATTTCAGCAATCAGATTGCCATTACTTTTGACTTAGCCAATAAGGGGCAACACGTTAACTGGTGTTTTATAATGTTAACCCAATTATTGGTTGAATTAACTTGTTGGACTGAACATTAGAAAAAAACAACAGTTAACTCGAGTTTTAGCAAGACCAAAGTAGATAATTGTTATTCAAAGCCTATCGTAGACATTTTTTTTAGGAAGTGGTTCCCTTTGTTTAAGGTGCCTTCATAAAAAATAACAACTCTAAAAGAACTTGTATCACCAACTAGCCAAGAATGCCAGGTTGCATAACAGCAACATGTTTCACTTGAACCTCTTACTAGGGAACAATTCTTGAAAGAAAGAAAACTAGCACATTCAATTACAACATCACACTTACCCACATGTTAGTCCCATCGATTGAAAATGCACACAGAACCACCTACGCCAAGGAACAAGTTAAGCCTTGAACTTGTTACCTCACCACCAAGAAAGAAATCCAGGACTATTTTTGGATCATTGGTCAATGATTTAGAAGAGGATGAGGAGCGAACTTATTCAAATGAGATTGGAAGTAGGGGAGGAGAAGAGCTTGAAGCAATAGCTATCCAAGGTAGCATTGAAGAAGAACCTGAACCCAACTTAGATCAGGTAATTAACAACATTCAAGTTGACCTTGTTATGTTTGTTGAACTTGTAGTTTCCATTACAGAACCTGTAATTATAGCTACATAATCATTCTAACCTGTTCAACCTAAAGTTGAACCTATACAAATAGAAAACCCACAGTTTTTTAGATTTCAACTTGTCCTAGTTTCTGGTCATTCCACAAAAATTCTAAAACAAATTAACATGTTTTTAGAGCAAGTTGTTCAAAATGCTACAACCTAGTCAAAAACATTACAAGAATAGTCAAACCTTAAAGTTGAGTTTGAGCAAGTCAAAGAAAATCTATTTAAGACCCATAACCACCTGCAACACATGTAGCCTAGAATTAGAAACAATGTAGAGCTTTTTGAAAAATCGTGACAAAAAACTAGTCATAGTTAAAGGACAATTGAATAAGGTCCAGCATGAAAACCAAAACCTGTCTAATAAATTGAATGAAGTAGAACTAGCTGCTAGGAAAATTGAAAACCTAAAGCAAGAATATGCTAGCTCAACAAACTCAATTGGAAGACCCAATTAGAAACTTTGAATCGTCTCCAAGTTTATTTGGAACAAATGACAAGAGATTATGCCAAAATGGAGGAATCCAATTTGGAACAACAATGTATCATAACCAGTTTAGAGTATACCTATCAAGATCTCAAGGAACAACATGTAGCTGCCCACATAGAACTTGACAAGGAGAAACAACATCTTACTACCCAAATCCAAAACTGGAAAGGTCAATTTGAAACAGCCAAGGTACAACTAAACAAACATAGCCCCATTATAGCTGTTAGAATGAACAACAGGTTGAAAGAGTTTGAAGAATTGTTATTAAACAATACCTTACTCAAGGTGCAAAACCAAGCCTCAAAAGACAAAAACCCCAAGTGGAAGGAGTGGTGGCAAACTGTTTAGGAGTTCATAGAGGAGCAAATTCAAGACAGTATGGAGTTGGTTCACTTTGATGAATAGAGTTATCAACTCAAACTACAAGCTTACTAGATTATTTTCCTTAATTTCAAATACAAACCATTGAGTTTTGTGTTTGTGGAAATTGGAACCAATAGCAGAGTTCTAGCAACGCCATCTATGGTACAACCCGTTACTAAACCAATTAGTCCATTAAGAGGTGGAACATGTTTAGAAATCATACCTTTACCTGTTTAGACTTTTATTATACCTATTCTACCAACCAATGTTGTTAGTCAACCTATGGAAGGTAGTGAGAGATTTGATAAAAAACAGGATGAACATGTTAATCCTACATATACTATGTTGGACAATAGATTAAAGTCCTTGGAATTCTTATCTACTAGTGTACCTCTGACCCCACACCATATAGGTATAGGTTAGGAGGATATTTTGATATCAAATATCCCACATGTTTCGGAGGTATTCACAACACCCATAACGACCTTTGAAAACATGCCTAATCAACAAAAGATTATAACGCCAACTAGTGTGGATGGCCAAATGGACCCATCCCTAGTTGTGGTTCCAATTGGCCTACAATGTATGTTGTCTGGGTAAACTTCAAGAATTGCCACTATGTTGATTCGTGATAAGTGTTCTTGAGGTTGACATATGGGATGTCTCATGCCACCAATGGAAGAAATGTTAGTTGGCAAATGGTTTTGCCCTCGGTGCGCCCAATAGACCTAGGTTCTTAGGGTCACATAATAGAATTAATCTAAGGTTTTCTTCCATGGTAATTCACATTTGGCTAGGGATTTGAAGGATTACAACTAGGTGACTAATGATGGGGTTCACATTTGCACTTGGCCTACTGGTCCTTTTGCTTTGGAACTAAACACTAGAAGAAATGTTGTCAATTCTAACCATTTTTTTGCAACTAATATGCAATTAACGTCCAAACTAACTGATTTTACAACTAGTAGTGTGTTAGTCCTACATGTCCATTAGTTGCAACTTATTATAGTAGCATATGCAATTATAGGAAGGGTTGAACCAAATTCTAGTTGTAGATGTGACTACAACTTACGACTAATATGATTTTCATTGAAAATGTAAATGAAAAGTGAACAATGTCATCCAATTTTGATTGCATTCATCAATGGATGATAATGTAGTTGTTTTACAATTGTAGATGAAAGGTTTTTCAATTGCAATAGTATATTCTACCACATGAACAAATAAACATATACCACATATGGCAAACTTTGCTATTTCAATTGGATTATTATCCTTTCAATGTACCCATCCATGGGTATTCTTTGCAATTATCCATAGGTATTCCATAATATAATATTTAATAGCTAATAGTTTGCTAGAAAAGGCTATTATAACCTAGTTGTTAAACTAAATTAGTTAAGCTTAATAGGTTATGTTAAATTAAGTAAGCCTATGTACATTGGTAGCCTAGCCTAGCTTGCATACTTAATTAATTGGCCTAAATTATCCATAGGTAATAGTAGGTTAGTTTATTAGGTGTAGTTAATAAGCTAGGTTATGAAAGTTATACCTAGTTAGGCTAGGTAAACTAGGTAGGTAGTTGGTAGGCTAGGTCATTAGTTAATTGGTAAACTAGGTAGTAAGTAGGATAAGTATTAGGTAGGTTTATTAGTTTATTGTGTGAATATGTGATCATGTTTTCATATTAATTGATTAATTAATTAAAGGTTAGGTACTTAATCAATTAATTAATTAGGTTAAATAGTATGTAATAAGTAGGATGAGTATTAGTAGGTAGGTAGGTAGGTAGGTAGGTTATAAATTAAGCAAGAGGTATTTTATTTTGTGGATATGTTGTAATGTTTTTGTATTAATTGATTAACTAATTAGCTATGTTAAGCAATTAATTTATTAGGTAGGCTAGGTAATAGATAGTAAGTATGTAACCTAGGTAGTGTGTGATAAGTAGGATAGGTAATAAATAGTTAATGAAAACAATAAATATTTTATTATGTGGATATATGATAATGTTTTTGTATGGGACAAAGGATGTGATAATATAGTGTTATAGTGTTATAGTGTTTCCCTTTCATTAGAATTGTCCCATATCTTTTATCTACAACTTAAAACTTGTAAAGTATATAATTAGGTGAAAGAATGGAGTAGATTCATGGTATGAATTATAAACATAGTGCATGTGCCATTTGGGATGAGTTAATCAAAAGGCTTGTCCCCAACAAAATAAATAGGATCCTAACTACCTACTTAGCCTATGCTAGCTGGCCTATTCTACCTTAGCCTAGCTTATAATAGGTTGGCTATTATAATTTAGCCTAGGATAAATTTTAATTAATTAATTAAAATAATTAATTATTGTAATTATAATATTGAATTGTTGTAAATATAATAATTAATTATTTTAGTGGTAATATTTAATTATTGTAATTATATTAGTTAATTAATTAATTATTAATATTTGATTACTATAATTATAATATATCTTTTTTGAACAAATGGAAAATTGCCGCATGTTTTATGGCCATTGGTTCTTGAAATTACCACATGGTTAAATCCTAACCACCCATCAATGGCACATTTGGTAGGATGTGACTATCCTAATTATAGTTTGCAAATTAGAGTTCCATGTCATATTAAAGATCATTCATGGCAATGGATGAGACATTCTGGCCTAGTCATAAGTTTTGTGACTACACTTTCAATTTCATGGTCATGTCATGTTTTTTGCAACTAATTGTCTTATGGCAATTGTCCAAAGCAACTAGGTTATTTTTAATCACATGTGTCCATTACAACTATAAATGATTTGCAAACTCAATTGTAGATTTTCAAATTTCTTCTAATGAAAGTGTTCATTGATGGTGGATTTCCAAGAGGTAGTTCTATAATGCTATTTGGTTTAGTGGGACCTCAACCTTAGATAAGGGGGTGATTTGGATGGGGTGTACCATTCAGGGTATTTTTATGTTATGTGTTGTGAGTGTGGTGATAATTATAGTTATAGGTGTCGACATAAGAGCACACAACAACTATGTGATTATTGATGGTTTCACCTTTTCTTGCTACTCATTATTTTTCCTACCTCCCCCAACCTTACATTCATTAGATTGAGATTTAACCTTATATTTGGCAAAATTGTTTGTATGTCCATTCAACATATGCTTCTTGATCAACATGATTCCATGACTACATTTATACTACACGAAACATTTTTGAGATTTGGTTGTCTTAGGAGCTTTACAATGGCTAAGTTTGAAGAAAAGAACCATTGTGACAAATGACCTATTTCATCATTTTTGCCACTTGCACATCAACTACAAAGTTTTAGTCATGATGGAAAAAAAATGTTGGCCAAACAATGTTTGTACAAGGGCATGGCACTCAAAAACATTAATCTATGCAACATGGATGAATACCAAACCCTCCATGTTGCTAATTCTTTGCTTCTTGCACTTCGTCCCCACACAAGGTGTTGTTGCATTTATAATGTAATATAGGCAATCTTTTGTGGTTTAATTGTGAATCTTGTATCATTTACTTCATGTTCAATGATGCAAGCTTCAAATTCAAAGAACAACATTACACCTTCCAATGTAACAACTTGTAAAAAAAAACCCCTTGAACTAGCAATTGGCATTGCTACAATTAGATAGTAATTTAGTTGTACCCATTTTAGATCAATGTTCCTACGATTAGAGTTGTGAGAAAAAACATCAATACCAATTACCAAACTAGGAGGAGAATAAACACATAATAAAACATGTTTCTTATCTCTTCTCTTCCTTGGGATTCAAAGCAAAAACATAAAAGTTCAATGCTTGAATAATGATATTGATCATAGTCTTGCAAACCTTAAGTCTGGATACTCTTTTGATATGATAGCTCTAAACTCTCAAGATATACCTACTTGGTATGAACATCACCTTAGTAAATAGTAAAATTCATACATGAAAGCTTGTATGTTTTTCAATATCAATATATATATATATATATATATATATTAGCACTATATACCCAAGTTGCACCCCATATACTGATATAACACCAATCAAAACCATGTTGTCAAATGTTCAAAGAAACTTTGTAATATATTTGTTGATAAACATTTAAATTTTTTGACTATATTTTGAAGACACCTAATATTTGAAAATGTTTATCCTAAAAAAAAGGAGCCCAACCTTGCATCCAGTCCTTGACAGTGGGAAGGATATTACACACATCCTTATCACCATAAGATCCCTTTCAACTCTTAACAGTAGGTATGAGAATATTCCCAATCCTAAACCTTGTGGTTCACATATGTATTTCATAATGGGCAAAGCCCTTAGGTGCGGAGACATTCCCAAAATGCAAGGCCAAACTTGGCTACCATCTTAATTCTGGGCTCATTATTTGGGAGTGCCCCAAAAGAAGTGCCCCTCGGCATTTAGGCTACACTTTATTTCTACAAGAGGAAACCTGTACTTCAAAATTATGGACTAGATAACATTTATGGAGAGGGGGGCTACCAATGGGTAGCATGTCCCCAGTAATTGCTGAGCCACCACAGTGCTGAAGGAATTACAAGGGACAGGTTACCCATTGGTAGCCCCCCTCTCCGTAAATGCTATCTAGGGTAGCCATAACCTTCATGTGCGCGGATGAAGAGTTTCATAATCTTCTTATAAATGGATGAAAAGTTTCATAGCCTTTTTGTGGATGGACAAAAAAAAAGAGGGAGAAGTTCTACATCGTGAGAGAGACAAGGGGAGGGCCAATCAGAAGCTTGAAAATGTCTTAACAGAAGTTATGTGTACGAGTTTGCACCTGGACCGCCCTGTGTAGACAAATAAAAAATTGACACGTCATTGATCTACCTTCAAGAATCGGCTACGAGGTAAATTGGCAAAAGGGTCAAACCCACTGTGAAAGCTCCACCAGAAACTCAACAGGCTATAAGTTAGAGTGCTTAAGGAGCTGCTACAAATCATGAGTTTCTGACTGCTGGGTGCTTGAGCCTGCAGGGTGTCAGCTTTAAGTTCGCTGGAGAATCCTGACACCAGTTCAATCACAACTAGTGTCCACCAAGAACTAAATGCACACCAATCAATCAGCACTTGTCACCGGTACCGATGAAGAAGAGATCCAAAGCGGAGTTTTGAAGGGCTTCTTCTTCTAGACTTGTTTTTTCTTCTGACTGTTGGTGGTGGTGAGAGCAATTCTACTTTCTCTTTGCATTGATCTATCTGGACTTCCAAAGTGTATGAGATTGTGTTGCAAGGCGGAAGGAAGGCGCTTCCTAGGCGTTCTTCCTTCACAATAATGGTTTTCTTTATTATGGCCTTTTCTGCCTCTTTTCTGGTCCCCTTATAAGTCACAATGGACAGGTCTTTTAGGGTTTACCTGACCTAGCCATTGTTCAAAATCCACATGCCCATTCTGCAAATCACGAAAAGCCATTATGTTATGGTGTGTGCTGGGTACAGGCCATTTCTACAGCTCAGAATTTTTGGCCTACCCAATTCATTCAGGCACTTCACTGGGCACAATGGCATGTACGGGGAATGTTCAATAATACATAATAGTCTACAAGAGCATGACCAGGCCATTGCTCCAGCTCGAAAAATTTGGCCCACCCAATTCCTTACAGGCACCTCACCGGGCACAATGGCATGTACGGGGTATATTCCATAATACATAATAGTCTACAAGAGCATGACCAGGACATTGCCCCAGCTCGAAAATTTTGGCCCACCCAATTCCTTGCAGGCACCTCACCAGGCACAATGGCATGTACAGGGTATATTCCATAATACATAATAGTCTACAAGAGCATGACCAGGCCATTGCCCCAGCTCGGAAATTTTGGCCCACCCAATTCCTTACAGGCACCTCACCAGGCACAATGGCATGTATGGGGCATGTTCCATAATAGATAATAATCTACAAGAGCATGACCAGGCCATTGCTCCAGCTTGGAAATTTTGGCCTGTCCAATTCCTTACAGCCACTTCACTGGGCACAATGGCATGTACAGGGCATGCTCCATACTACATTAAGCATGACCCCAATTGACAAAAGATGAGGAATACCCTGTCCAAGTCTTGCCCAGATTGCAAATCTTTTTCCCAGGCTATCAATCTCTGGATGTAGGCGACCTTTTGGCTACCCCACTTATATCTTGCAGTGTCAGATTCAGCCATCAATTGAGAAATTGAAATCTTTTTGTCAGAGAATCCAGCAAAGTGCACAAGTTATCTCTGGTAGGCCTTGGGTGAACCAGCACCCACACAGCTACCATGGTGAAAATCCTTAAATTTTTTTTTATGCTGTTTCTAACCGTAGGAAATATCCCATCCTCAGACTAAATCCAGGTCTTCGAGTTCAGATTTAGGGTTTCCTGGATTGAATATGCCCACTAAAAGGCCTAACTCAAGAAGCTGAAGGTACCAGTGTGGGTGCTGGTTCACAGTGGTCCATAAGTAGGTCCCAGAAACCATGGTGGCTGTGGTAAGTTGCAAATGTTACAGCCCAAGCAAAAAGTGAAAATGAAAAAAGTTTATTGAGTAACTTAGTGGCATAGAATTGGCGAGTTGAGCTTGTCCCAAAATCCATGTTCATTAACCTTTTTTGGGGGTCTTCAATCGCCAGAATTTGGAATAAATTTTATAACTTTTTTCAGACTTATATATTTGGTTTCAGTATGTAGCCAAAATTATACAAGGATGCTCATTCTTTTAAACTCTCATATCTAGTCTACAGCCAAATGTTGCTAAACCTTCCTGTGAATGGCCTCCATTTTGCCTACAAAATTAACAAAAAGAATACTGATGTTCATGTTTGCTTTCCAATTCAACTCTTCCAATATTGGAGTTGCTACCATGGCCAGAATGAACTAATACCCACCAGCCTGCCATGCAAGATGTATGATATGTGAAGAAGAAATACTTACCATAGGTAGCCCAGCATGTTTGGCAATTTGATGCCAAACAGTTAATATGTTTTCTCTTAAGATTTCAGCTGAAGCATTAATTTTTTTATTAAAGTGTATTTTTAACTTGTTAAGTACACCTTCATAATCTCTCAGAAGTCTTCAACTTTTAATCTAATAATTATTTAGTGCCAAACGTCTTAGGTTCCTACAGTGTTCGTTGGGTTCATGTCCCATAGCTGACCACTGTGGTTAGCAATGCACTAACCACCCATTGTAAGTTGATATGGAGTTGCTGATTACTTTATTGTGTGAATGCAAATTAGGTTTAGGCTTTGTTGTTTGATGTTGTGTGTTTATTTCATGGAGTGGCAAGATGCATGCCATTGTTGTTATTTTTCCAAGATTGTCCATAACCAAAATGCATTCAAGAGTGTAGGTGAGAAAAAGTATAAGTGTTTGTAGTTTGTGTGTAATGCAAGGCTAATCGTGGAAAGGTAATGAGTAGAGGGGGATCGAGCTACAATTAAGAGAATTCTATGTCTAAGGAAGGGGCAATGGGTGGAATTCAAGGATTTAAGGACGAAGGAGAAGCTAAGTTCAATTTTTTGGCGTGGAATAATTTGTGTGTTTTATTGTGCATTTTTAATAGATAATTGTTGTTTTTTTTCCATTGCACCAGTGAATGTTGCAACCAAGCACAATGTGTTGTGACGTGTGGTGTCGTGATGTTCGGTGTTGTAAGGGTGTAAATTCATAGTGAATTCTACTAAACAAAAAGACTAAAACCAGTCAAAGGTAGAACTAATCAACCAAAAAAAGATGCACGCACATATATATACAATGCACAAGAGGAGGCTGAGATGAAATTTTCATGTATCCCCCCCAGACCTGAGTCGAGAAAAGCGTGGCATGGTCTGAGTAAGAATTAAGGTACTGCAAGAAATCATGATGAACAATACCAAATGCTGGCAAGAACTTGAATGAGCTTTGATTTGAGGCAAAATAGATGGTATCCACCATTACAATTATCGCAAAGTAGCATTTGATTAGCATCATATATCCTTTGACATACCTAACATGGATGGTTAAATGGAGGAATCCAAGTTGATGTGATGATGGTAGGATCCAAGTTCGACAAGTGGCAGGGCGCACAATTTTTGGAGTGATCCCAAATTGTGCGTCCGTCAACTTTTTGCAATTCTAACACACCTAAAGGCTTGATCCCCTTAATCTTCAAGATAGTGCAACTAGAAGAAGTGTTTAGAATATCATTAGGTTGCTGTTGGAGATACACAAAATCATCAACATCAAATTGTCTCGCCTTAGGTTTGTAATTGCCACCTCGTGTGTGTGCATACTGTAAGGTGTCTCAATGTTCTCTATGGCCATGGGCATAACCTTCCTAAATAGAACAACCCTCTTTGCGATGACCCTACCCCAAGTGGTTGGGGAGTCCAAGTCCACAACTTGGTCCATTTGAACAACAATGGAAAAAGGTGGAATGGGATGTCTCCCAAAAAGTAGAAAGTAAGGAGCAAAATGAGACAAAGAGGTGTGTTTGGCCATCCTATAACCCATGGTGATGTAAGGTAGGGCCATGTCCCAATCCTCTTTGTTCCCAATGAGGCAAATATTCCAAAGTTTGTTCTTGCATGTCTAAACCATCCTCTCTTCAAGGCCATCAGCTTGGGTATGATCCCTTGAAATCCGGTGATGGTCAATGAGAACATGATCAAATAGGTCTTGGAATTCTCCTCTAAATTTTAATCCTTGATTAATAAGGCATTTAGCATAAGCCCCAAACCTATTTAAGACCTATTGTAAGAAAGCCTGGCTGGTGTTATGTGTTGATTTGTCCAATAGTGCAACAAGCTCGACCTATTCAAAAATGTTCAATCATAATCATGATGTAGACATTACCCCTAGAGGTCTGTGGTAACTCTCTAGTTAAATCACATGACTAGCGATATATTATGCCCTGAATAGGGAGTGGAAAAAACGTGAGTTGTCAAAAGGAGAAGGAAGTTCTTAGTCTATCACATTGTTCACACCTAGCAATGATGTCTCGGAATTGAACATACATACCTTTCTAATGGTAATGAAGAGCGAGAAGACTATAAATACGTTTAATTCCAAAGTGTCCAAACTCCAAGTGTACTTTCTAAATAAGACCAGACTATTCATCTTGTGGAGGAACCACTTTGTCGCATTATGGTAAGCATCGGACAAGGTGATTGTCCTTCCATGAATAGCGTTTGGACCACTGTTGTATGCGATCTCGATGACTTGATGTAACTTGGGGAGGGTATTCTCCATGCTAAAGAAAATTTAGAGTGTCCAAGTCTTCCCATATATCCACAATGGGGTGCTCAACCAGGTTACATTGCAGTAATGCAATATAACTAGATGCATAAGATACATGTGCTACTGGAATTTGGTCGAAGTTTTGCCTGGCTTTTGAAAAATCTTCAAAGGTAGTGACGCGCTCCTAAGTCCTTGGTTAGTCCCAAGTTGGGACTAACTTGCTCAAGTTGCAGAATTAGGAAGGACTCGGGGCACGTTCCCAGCTCTCAGCACTAAAAGGGGTAAGAAGGGCATGCTAAAAGCTCCGGGATTAAACTAGGAAGAGGGACAAGCTACTTAGTTATTCGGTCCTGCATCCAAAACCAACCCACAAGTTGGTTAATACTCATTCGGAACACTCTTGCTGTTGGGACAAGCCACGGGCAACCTTGGACTCACTTGACTCACCACGGCCCAAACTCAGGGGAAGCCACCACCTTCCCCCATATAGTATTCTCTGCATCTCACTGCCGCACTTACATCCGAATGGCACTTTTTCCCGGGACTCCCAAAGTGGAGTCCCGAAATTGTCTCGATTTGGACTCTTAGGACTTTAGGCGTTCATAACTTCTCGCCCAGACCTCGGATTGGGATGAGGTTTCAAGCAAAGTTGTAGTTTTCCTCGAAAGCTTTCAAATGGTGTGTCGCACTTTACCTGCATGCACTGGGATTAGGTCGATTATCAACTTTTAGTGGTCAGGAGTCAAACTGCCAGTTTGACTCCCAGCCCTTCTTTCGACCATAACTTATGCTACAAATGTCCAAATGGCTCATATGAGGCCATTTTGGACATCTACACTTCAAGAACTTTCCAACGGTATAAAGAACACCTTAATGCGAGGTGTTTTGACCCCTGTAATTGCGTTCTGAGTTTTCAGGAGTCCCGGAGGACTCCCAAGTCCCATTTTCGAGAGTGTGAGTGGCGACCTCACATTTCCCTCAAAGTGCGGTTGCAACATACATGTGCTGCTGGAATTTGGTCGAAGTCTTGCCTGGCTTTTGAAAAATCTTCAAAGGTAGTGAGGGGTTTTCGCGACATAATATTCGCATTTCAAGATGTAATAGCAGGTTGGTGAATAACCTTGAATTCATACTCTTAAAGTATAAGTGCCCAACAAGTTAACTTACCAGTAAGCTTGTCGTTGGTCATCAACCACTTGATAGGTTAATGGTCGGTATACAAAGTGAATTTGGTACCATAAAGATAGGGCCTCAAATGTATGATGACCCATACAATAGTAAAACATTCCCCTTTGCATGAAGAGTAGTTGCTCTCAACCTGGTTCTGTTTCGAGATGCATAGGCCATAACATATTCCTTGCCTTCCTCATTAAGTTGGCCAACAATAGCACTAATACTAAGAGCATTCTAATCAATGTGTAGAATGAAGACTTTCCTGAAATCACGTCTTCTTAGAATGGGGAATTCTAAAAGCTTTTCTTTGAAAGTGTTGAAAGCTTCATAAGCCTTTTTTGTTGCAACCTCACTTTGAGGGAAGTGCGAGGTCGGCACTCACACTTTCGAAAATGGGACTTGGGAGTCCTCAAGGACTCCCAAAAACTCAGAGCGTAATTACAGGGGTCAAAACATCTCGCATTGAGGTGTTCTTCATACTGTTGGAAAGTTCTTGAAGTGTAGATGTCCAAAATGGCCTTGCATGAGCCATTTGGACATCTCCAGCACAAGTTATGGTCGAAAGAAGGGCCAAGAATCAAACTGACAATTTGACTCCCGACCATTAAAAGTTAGGAATTGACCCGATTTCGGTGCGTGGAGGTAAAATGCAACACACCGTTAGAAAGTTCTCGAGGAGAGCTACAACTTTGTTTTAGACCTCGTCCTAATCCAAGCTTGGGGCGAAAAGTTATGACCGCCCAAAGTCCCAGGAGTCTAAACCAGGACAGTTTCGGGACTCCACTTTGGGAGACCTAGGAAAAAGTGCCATTCGGATGCAAGTGCGGCGGCGAGACGCAAAGAATACTATATGGGGGAGGGTGGAGGCTTCCCCCCAGTCCGGGCCGTGCTGAATCAAGTGAGTCCAAGGTTGCCCGTGGTTTGTCCCAACACCAAAAGTGTGCAAAATGAGTTCTAACCAACTTCTTGGTTGGATTTGGATCCAAGACCGAATAACTAAGTAGCTTGTCCCTCTTCCTAGTTTAATCCCGGAGCTTTCAACACGCCCTTCTCACCTCTCCTTTAGTGCTGGAAGCTGGGAGCGTGCCCCGAATCCTTCCCAATTCCGCAACTTGAGCAAGTTAGTCCCAACTAGGGACTATTTATCACAACCCCACTTTGGGATAAGTGTGAGATGAAACTCACACCCCCAAAAGTGGGAAGTTGGAGTCATCTGGGACTCCCGAAAATTCAAAGCTCGAGTTCAAGGGTCAAAACACCTTGCATTGAGGCGTTCTTTATATTAATGAAAAGGTCTTGAAGTGTAGATGCCCAAAATAGCCTCGCATGTGCCATTTGGACATCTGCAGCCCAAGTTATGGGCAAAAGAATGGCCGGGAGTCAAACTGGCAGTTTGACTCCCGACCACTAAAAGTCGGGAATCGACCTCTTCCATCTGCTGAATGAGTGCAACATAGCGTTGGACAGCTCTTGATGAGAGCTACAGCTTTGCTTTAGACCTCATTCCAATCGGAGGTCGGAGCCAGGAGATATGAGCTCCCAAAGTCCTGGGACTCCAATCCGAGACAGTTTTGGGACTCCTCCTTGGGAGTCCCAGGAAAAAGTGCCATTCGGATGTAGCCTCGGCAGAGAGCTGCAGAGAATACTATATGGGGGAAGGTGGTGGCTTCCCCCGAGTCCAGGCCGTTGTGAGTCAAGTGTGTCCAAGTGCCCGTGGCTTGTCCCAACACCCAAGGGTGTTCCCAAATGTGAACTAACCCTCTTGTGGTTGGTTTTGGATGCAGATTCGAGTGAGATAATACTTGTCCCTCTCCCTAGTCTAATCCCGGGACTTCTAGCACGCCCCTCTACCCCGTTTTAGTGCTGGAAGTTGAGAGCGGCCCTCAAGTCCCAACTTTCCGCAATTCAACGTACTTGGACCCTCAAGTGGGTCTAACAAAGGACTTGGGAGCGCGTCACTATCCAAGGACTTAGGAGCGCGTCACTTGGTATCAGAGCTCCGGTTCAGTTCGATTCACTTCTTGGGAGTTTCGGATGGCACCCAAGAAGAATCGGAAGTAAGCTCAAAAGACCATGTTGGAAGAACCCAACGAAAATCGAGTAGTCCCGCTGGAATCAACTGGGGAGGAGGAACTAAGAACCCGGGAGGACCAAGATGAGCCTATGAGCTCTACCGACATGGCCATGGCTAGTAGTCTTCTCAATATTTAAAAATTGGGTTAGGAATATGTGAGTGTGGTGAAGTTATTAGGGGGGTTTAACAACTTTGTGTTAGAATAGGGGTTGATGAGTGTGCACAAGAGGTGAGGGGGCAGTTTAGTTGTCTGAAATACGATATTAGTTGGGTTAGTTCTTTTCTGTAGCAAAGAATTGATAAACCATAGTTTTGGAACCTTACTGGCGGAAGTAGGGGTGAGAAATCTCTAGAAGGCTGGGAAAAGAAAAACAAACACCAGAGTTCATGGTGTGCGACAAAACATTGGTCTAGTATTAGTAGTTGGCAAGTAGCAAGAACGCTAGGAATTTATGAAGTAGGGTGAGGGAGTTAGTGAAAGGCCCA
>Ga0116227_10007026_pt1 | contig 22307 bp, 21 predicted proteins | sample S1TSphgellanicum_FD_89693 | JGI IMG/M metagenome (GOLD analysis project Ga0116227, IMG submission 89693) | Host-associated microbial communities from peat moss isolated from Minnesota, USA - S1T2_Fb - Sphagnum magellanicum MG | ecosystem: Host-associated > Plants > Peat moss > Unclassified...
CTTCTGGGATTACATTTCCCTCACGCCGGAAAGCATGCACATGGTCATGTGGACCATGTCCGATCGGGCCATTCCGCGCTCTCTGCGGATGATGGAGGGGTTTGGCATCCACACCTTCCGTCTGGTCAATGCGGAGGGCCAGTCCACCTTCGTCAAATTCCACTGGCGCCCAAAACTGGGCATGCAATCAGTGGTTTGGGACGAGGCGGTCAAAATCAACGGCGCCGACCCCGATTTCCATCGCCGCGATCTGTGGGAGGCCATCGCGGCGGGCGATTATCCTGAATGGGAGCTCGCCCTGCAGACCTTTACCCAGGAGGACGCGGATGGGTTCGACTTCGATGTCCTCGACTCCACCAAGCTGATCCCCGAGGAAGTGATTCCGCTGCGCGTCGTCGGGCGGATGGTCCTCGACCGTAACCCCGACAATTTCTTCGCCGAAACCGAGCAGGTCGCCTTCTGCACAGCCAATGTCGTTCCGGGCGTCGATTTCACCAATGATCCGCTGCTCCAGGGCCGGCTCTTCTCCTACCTGGACACGCAATTGAAGCGGCTCGGCGGCCCGAACTTCCACGAAATCCCGATCAACCGGCCCAAATGCCCCATGCATAATCTGCAGCGGGACGGGCACATGCGCATGGCCGTTCCCAAGGGGCAGGTGAATTACGAACCTTCGAGCCTGGGCCCCGATATCGCCCGGGAATCGGTGGAGCGCGGCTATCAAACCTTCCCGGCGCCGGAGGCGGGGGAGCAGCTGCGCATCCGTCCGGAGAGTTTCGCCGATCATTACAGCCAGGCGCGCCTCTTCTATGCCAGCCAGACCCCGCCCGAACAGAACCACATCGTCTCGGCCCTGATCTTTGAGCTCAGCAAGTGCCTGACGCCCCGCATTCGCGAGGCGGTTCTGGCCCGATTGGCCAATATCGATTCAGCGCTGGCGGACCGCGTCGCCACGGGCCTGGGTGTGACCGGAAAGATCACTCCAGCGGAAGCCGCCGCGCCGCCGCGTGACCTGCCGCCGTCCCCGGCGCTGAGCATCCTGGCCAAGGCACAGCCGACGCTTGAGGGCCGCAAGATTGGCGTCCTGGTCAGTGACGGGGTGGACGACGCCCTTCTCGCCGAACTTATCGACGCCGCTCACGCGGCCGGCGCCAAGCTTGAATTAATTGCCCCCGTGATCGGCGGCGTGACCACCGCCGGCGGGGCCCTATTACCCGTGGACCATCGCACGGATGGCGGTCCCTCGGTGCTCTTCGACGCTGTCGCCTTGCTCCCCTCGGCTGAAGGCGGCGAGCAGCTCGCGCGGGACTCGGCCGCGGTGAACTTCCTCCGCGACGCCTTCGCCCATTTGAAGGTGATCGCCTACCTTCCCACGGCCGCGCCTCTCTTCGCCAAGGGCGGCTTGTCAGACGCCGACCCTGACCTCGACAAGGGACTCATCCCCCTCGATGTGCTCGGCGTCTCGGAATTCATAACCATGGCCTCGGCGGGGCGGATCTGGGCGCGTGAGCCGAGCGTCAGGCCCGTGGTCTGATAAGGGGTCCGAGGCCGCGCGGAACGGAGGTTCGGGCGCCCACGACGTTTTCCCCACGCCGCCTGTTGGACGATCAGGCTAAAGGGGGGGAAAGTAGCTATCGTGGCGGGATGACAGGCGTGAAGATCTGCGGAGTCGGGGTCCTCGCGGCCTTCATCCTCGCTTTTTCCGCCTGGGCGCAGGCCCTTGCCCCTCCGCCGCCGGGCGCCTATCGCCTGGATACGAGCCGCACCAAGATCCTTTTCGGCGTCAGACTGCTGGGTCTGACGACCCAATATGGCGCGTTTTCGGGCGTGACCGGGACGCTGAATCTCGAGAGCGACCATCCCGTGGACAGCCGCTTGGAAATTCATGCGCCGACGGCGACGGTCGTCGCGCCCAGCCGCGCGTTGGACGGGACGATCAAGGGTCCCAAATGGCTCGATGTCAGGGCCTATCCGGAGATGATTTACCGCGCCACGGCCATCACACCCACAGGGCGCGACACCGTGGACGTGACCGGGGACCTCACCCTGCACGGCGTCACCCACCCGCTGGTCCTTCACGCCCATATCAAGGCCATCACGCCGGGCGCCCTCGACCTCGAAGCGCGAGGCCGTCTCAACCGGACGGACTATGGCGTCTCGACTCGCGTGCCCCTCCTGGGCGATGAGGTGGAGGTCATATTGGGGGCCGTGTTCGAACGCGCCCCTTGAGGGTGGGAGCTGACGCTTTGGATCTCGGAATCGCCGGTCGGAAGGCCATCGTCTGCGGCGCCAGCGCGGGACTCGGGCGGGGCACGGCCCGCGCCCTGGCCCTGGACGGCGTGAAGGTTCTGATCGCGGCGCGGTCGGGGGACCGTCTGAAGGCGGCGGCGGAGGCCATCTCCGCCGAGGCGGGGATCGAGGTGGCCTATCTGGCGGCGGATGTGACCACCGAGGCCGGGCGCGCCGCCCTGCTGGAGGTCTGTCCGGACCCCGATATCCTGGTGAACAACGCCGGCGGACCGCCCACGGGGGACTTCCGCGATTGGGATCGCGAGACCTGGATCAAGGCCCTGGAGTCCAACATGCTTTCCGCCATTTTCTTCATCCAGGCGGTGCTGGATGGCATGATCGCCCGCAAGTTTGGGCGCATCGTCAATATCACCAGCTATATGGTGAAGGCGCCGGCGGCGATCCTGGGCCTTTCCAACGGCGCCCGGGCGGGGCTCACCGGCTTTGTCGGCGGACTTTCGCGCGATGTGGCCGCCCATGGCGTCACCATCAATAACGTCCTTCCGGGCCAATTCGACACGGACCGCCTGAGATCCAACCACACCCGCCAGGCCGAGCTGAGCGGTCGTGACTTCGACGCCGTGCGGGCGGCGGCCATCAAGTCGATCCCAGCCGGGCGCCTGGGCGATCCCGACGAGTTCGGGGCGGCCTGCGCTTTTCTGTGCTCGGCCCAGGCCGGGTTCATCACCGGCCAGAACATTCTGCTGGACGGCGGACAGGTGCCGGGCCTCCTCTGACCATGGCCGCCGATGAGCCCAACCCCGGCCCGATGAACGGCGCCCAGAGCCTGGTGCGCACCTTGGCGGGGGCAGGCATCGACACCTGTTTCGCCAATCCGGGCACCTCGGAAATGCACTTCGTCGCCGCCCTGGACAGCGAGCCTGGGATCCGGCCGATCCTGGGTCTGTTCGAAGGCGCGGTGACGGGAATGGCGGACGGCTATGGGCGCATGGCGGGCAAGCCGGCGGCCACGCTGCTGCATCTGGGACCCGGCCTCGCCAATGGCCTCGCCAATCTGCATAACGCCCGCCGGGCGGCGACGCCCATTGTCAATATTGTCGGCGACCACGCCACCTATCACGCGCAATATGACGCGCCCCTGGCCTCCGACGTGGCGGGGTTCGCAAGGCCCGTCTCGGGCTGGGTCCATGCGTCCATGAGTTCCAGGGACGTGGCCGCCGACGGCGCGCGCGCGGTGGCCGCGGCCCTTTCGCCGCCCGGCCAGATCGCCACCCTGATCCTCCCCGCCGACACCGCCTGGAACCCCGCCGAGGGCCCCGCCCCCGCCCTGCCGCATCCCCAGCCCGCCGCGGTCAGCGACGCCGCCGTGGATCGGGCGGCCAAGGCTCTGCGCTCGGGCAAGACCGCGGCCATCCTCATGCGCGGCGCCGCCCTGCGGCCGGAGGGCCTCTGCCTCGCCGGCCGGATCGCGGGGGCCACGGGCGCGCGCCTGCTTTGCGACACCTTTGCCCCACGCCTCGCCCGAGGCGCCGGGCGCGTGGCCGTGGAGCGGATCCCCTATTTCGCCGAGCAGATGGTTGAGTTTCTCGCGCCCCTTGAGGTGCTGATCCTCGTGGGCGCCAAGCCGCCTGTCGCCTTTTTCGCCTATCCGGGCAAGCCGAGCTGGGGCCTGCCCGAAGGCTGCGCCGTGCTGCATCTGGCGCACCCACACGAGGACGGCCCCTCGGCCCTCGCCGCTTTGGCCGAGGCTTTGAACGCGCCGAAGACCGGCCTCGCCCCCGCCGCCCTGGTCCGCCCCGACGCACCCAGCGGGCGCTTCAATCACTTCACGATCGGCGAGATCATCGCGCGATATCTGCCCGAAGGGGCCATCGTCTCCGACGAGGGGGCGACTTCCGGCGGCGGCACTCTGGCGGCCACCATCACCGGCCCGCCGCATGAATGGCTGAGCCTCACCGGGGGGTCGATCGGCCAAGGCGTGCCCCTCGCCACGGGCGCGGCGGTGGCGGCGCCGGGGCGCAAGGTGGTCTGCCTCCAGGGCGATGGCGGCGCGATGTATACGCTCCAGGCTCTCTGGACCCAGGCGCGCGCGAAGCTCGACGTCACCACGGTCATCTTCGCCAACCGCGCCTATGCGATCTTGAACGTGGAGCTCTCGCGGGTGGGCGCGCTGAATGTGGGCCCCAAGGCGCTCTCCATGCTCGACCTGCGCAACCCGGAGTTGGACTTCGTCAAGCTCGCCGAGGGGATGGGCGTGGAGGCTAGTCGCGCCAAGACCCTGGAGGACTTCGACACCCAGTTCAGCGCCGCCATGGACCAGACGGGGCCGCGGCTGATCGAGGTGGTCCTTTAGACCACGTCAGCCGCGATGAGGCCGCGGGCGCGGTCGCATTACAGCGTCGCAAAAACTTAACCCAAGCATCACTGAATTATCACGAACCGGTCTTAGAGAGTCCCTTCGCACCGGCGCTTTCAACAGGGCGTGGACGGGCTTTGGGGGACTTCCGATGACGCCATTCACGACCCGCGCCGCGCGTGGCGCTTTGCTGGCCGCCGCAAGTCTGGGCGTCATCCTGGCGGGGATGGGCGCCCGCGCCGAGGACGCCGTCGCCACCGCCCCGGCGAGCGACGCCACGGCCGTGAACGAACTGGTGGTGACCGCCGCCAAGACCTCGCGCTCGGCGGTCTCCATACCGGACCGCGAGATGCAGAAAATCCTGCCTGGAATCAATCCGCTCAAAGCGATCCAGACCCTGCCCGGCGTCGTCTTCGAGACGGCGGATCCCTGGGGCAACAACGAGCAGAACGAAACTCTGTACGTGCACGGATTCAGCCTTCAGCAGCTCGGCTTCACCTTCGATGGCGTGCCTCTCGGCGACCAGCAATATGGGAACTATAATGGCCTTAGCCCCTCACGGGCGGTCACCAGCGAGAACGTGCGCTCGGTGACGTTGGAGTCGGGCGCCGGCGATCTCGGGACGGCCTCCACCAGCAATCTTGGCGGCACGATCGCCACGGTCTCGGCCGATCCCACCAGCGACCGTGGCCTGCACATCGCCGAGACCGCCGGCAGCTATGACACCACGCGGACCTTCATCCGCGGCAACACCGGCGACTTCGGCGGCGGGAACGAGCTGTACGTCTCCTATTTGCATCAGAGCGCCCGGGCGTGGGACTTCGACGGCTTCCAGAACGATGACCAAGTGAACCTGAAGTTCGTCCACGAGGGCGCCAAGGGCAAGCTCACCCTTTTCTATGACTTCGACACCAAGGCGGAGCCCAATGAAGACTCCATCGTCTATGGGCCGAATGACCCCAACCCGCCCTACACCAGGCCCTTTCTCTATCCGAACCTCGCGGCGTGCCTCGCCTATGTGGCGCCCAACGGCACGCCGCCCGCGGCGGCCAAGGATAACTTCAGCAACTGTTTCAGCGCCGCCCAGCGTCTCGATGAACTGGGCTACGCCAAGTACGAATATAAGGTCACACCCGACCTTACCTGGACCAGCCAGATCTACGGCCACTACGATTATGGTCGCGGGATTGTCGCCGGCGCGATCAACCAGGCGGGGCTGCCAGGCCTCTTCGGCGCCTATTACCCCGCCGACAGCGCCTCACAGCTTCTCAGCGTCTTCGGCGGCGAAGGCTACGCCGTGCGGACCACGGAATATCTCATTGATCGCGGCGGCCTGATCAACAATCTGGACTGGAATCTGGGCGCTCATCAGATCGAGGGTGGTCTCTGGTGGGAGCACAACTACTCGACGGCGACCCGCGTCTGGTATCCCTTCGACACCGCGTCCACCGACTTGTCGCCCTATGACATTCCCACCCACTACAATTTTGAGCAGTACAAGAGCGTCATCGAGAACAATGTCGTCGTCCTGCACTTGCAGGACGCCTGGCGGATCGTTCCCTCGGTCCTCGTGCAAGCCGGATTCAAGTCCAGCCTGCAATTCGCGGATGGCTATTTCCCCATCAATCAGGTCAATCCGCCGGGCGTCACGCCCGCGTCCAACAGCTATGTCCATTACCCCTCAGGCGAGATCAATACGCTGAAGTGGTTCCTGCCTCAGGCGGGCGTGGTCTGGGACGCGACGGCCGACGAGCAGATTTTCTTCAACGTTCAGAATAATGTGCGCCAGTTCATCACCTATGGCGCCTCGGGCCTTTCCCCCTGGAGCCTGCCCACCCAGACGGCCTTCAACCTCTTCAAGGCCGACACCAAGCCGGAAACCTCCTGGACGTACGAGCTTGGCCTGCGCGAGCATCGCGCGGTTGATTTCGGGCCCCTCACCGCCATCGAGGGCCAGATCAATTTCTACCACGTGGATTTTTACGACCGTCTGCTGCAGATCAGCTCCACGCCCGTTATTCTCTCACTCGTCTCGGGCCCGTCGATCCTGGCCAATGTGGGCAGCGTGAAGACGAACGGCGTGGACGTGGCCGGCACTCTGCATTTTGGCCCCCACTTCTCCATCTATGACGGCCTGTCCTTCAACAGCTCCATTTATCAGGGCAATTATGTGAGCGGATCCAGCACCGTGGCGACGGCGGGCAAGATCGTGCCCGGTGATCCTCAGTGGGCCAACAAGTTCATTGGCAGCACCAGCTGGGGTCCCTTCGAGGCCCAGGTGAGCGGGGAATTCATTGGCAAGCGTTACGCCACCTATACCAACGACCTGTCGGTCCCGAGTTATTTCATCGTGGGCCTGGAGGCGAGCTACCGCCTGCCCGTGCCCGCCGGCTCCTATGTCAAGGGCGCGAAGCTGTCGGTGAACGTGACCAATATCGGCGACGAAAAGGGCGTCTCCACAGTGGTCGTCGGCGCGGCGTCCGGCACGTACAATGTCTATCCCCTGCCGCCGATCATGGCCTTTGGGACGATCCAGGCGGACTTCTAGAACGGGGCCTTACGACCAACTTGGCTGCGCGTGGAGGCGTCCGCGAGGCCCGTGGCGCCGGCCTAGCCGTCGCATTTTTTGTTGCCACAATGAATTTTGCGCGGATGATTTTTTGTAGTAACAATATGGGGTGACGATCAGCTTCGATCCGGTCAAGCGCGACGCCACATTGGCGGCGCGCGGATTGGACATGGCGCGGGCTGGTGAGGTGTTCGATGGCGACGTCTTAACCTTCAGCGATGATCGGGCCGATTATGGGGAGCCACGCTTCATCACTATCGGCCATCTCGATCTGCGCATGGTCGTGCTGGTCTGGACACCGCGCGGCGCGGACCGCCGCGTCATCAGTTTGAGGAAGGCGAATGACCGCGAACAAGCCCTCTATGGTCCAAGATTGGGTTGACCCTGACGAGGCGCCTGACCTTTCGACGCCTTACTGGCGCGAACGACTTGACGCCACACCCGTTACGCGGGGCCGACCCAAGAGCCCGCAACCCAAGGTATCGACGACGATCAGGCTCGATGCGGACATCTTGGCGCGCTTCCGCGCCGACGGGCCGGGTTGGCAGTCGAGAATCAATGCCGTGCTGCGCGCGGCGATGCCGCGAGCCTGATCAACCAGCCCGGGGACAACCGCGCGCCATCGATTGACTCGGCGCAGCCCCAAGCCTACCCATGTCGGCGTTTTCGCGAGGTCTAAGATGCGTCTCTCACCCCTTACCCATGGAAAGCCGGCCACCGCCGCGCCGTCCGGCGGGGTGGGCCGTTGCATCGCTCGCAAGGAGATCGCCGCTTAAGGGACAGCTGAACAGCACCCACGAAGCTTCCACCCCTCCCGAGCCTCAAGGCGCTTTGGAGGGGTTTTTCATGCCCGATCTCCCCCAAAATCGCTCTTGAAGGCTCGGCTCGAACAAGGTTCCCGTCGTGTCCGACGTTATTGAAAAGACCGTTCTCGCCCCGGCGAACGCCGCGGCCATCCGCCGTCCAGCGTGGACCGTGGAGGCGCGCGCCATGGTCGTGCTCGCAGCGCCCCTGATTCTCACCCAGCTCGCCCAGATGGCGATCGGGACCACGGATCTGATTCTGCTTGGCCGGTACAGCCAGAGCGCGCTCGCGGCCGCCGCCATCGGCAATACGATCTTCTATCTCGGCTGGCTGGCCGGTGGCGGCCCGGCCGCGGCGGTGGCGCCCATGATCGCCCAGCATCTCGGGGCGCGGCCCCGGGCCCGAGGCGGCGTGCGCGCGTCCCTGCGCATGGGGCTATGGGCGGTCGGCATCACCTCCGCCATCATGATCCCGGTCATGTGGTCGGCCGAGCCGATCCTGCGGGCGCTGGGTCAAACGCCGCCGCTCGCCCATATGGCGGGGCAGTTTTGTTTCATCCTCGCCTTCGGCTTGCCCTTCGCCGTGGGCTACCAGGCGCTGCGCAATTTCGCCACGGCCCTGGGGCGTCCGCGCGCCGCCATGGTCGTGATGATCGCCACCATCGCTTTCAACGCCCTGGCGGGATGGATCCTGATCTTCGGCCATCTGGGAGCGCCGCGCCTGGGCATCGTGGGCTCGGGCCTGGCGACCGCCTCATCGGCCGCGTTCAGTTTCCTGGCCATGCTGGCGGTGGTCCATCTAGACCCGGCCTTGCGCGTCTATCGGGTCACGCGCCGTCTCCACCGCCCAGCGCGCGCCAAGCTGGCGGAAGTGTTCCGCCTTGGGCTTCCCATCGGCATGACCATGACCTTCGAGGCCATGATGTTCAACGCCATGACCCTGCTCATGGGAACCTTCGGGACCGTCAGCCTGGCGGCTCATCAGATCGCCCTCAATGTCGGCTCGATAACCTTCATGGTCCCCTTAGGGATCGGCATGGCCGCGACGGTGCGCGTCGGGGTCGCGGCGGGCGCGGGAGATATGGCCAGCGCGCGGCGATCAGGGCTTACAGCCTTTGGCCTGGCGACATGTTTCATGTTGTTCATGGGGACGGTCATCGCCCTGGAGAGCCGTCCCATCGCCGCGCTCTATCTGCGCAGCGGCTCGGCGGCCGATGCGGCGGCCATCGCGCTGGCGGCCCTGTTCCTCAAGTGCGCGGCGGCCTTCCAGGTTTTCGACGGGATCCAGGTCGTGGGCGCCTTCTCCCTGCGCGGTTTGAAGGACGCCCGCATGCCCATGGTCCTGGCCGGCGGCGCCTATTGGCTGGTGGGCGCGCCGCTTTGCGTGATCCTGGCGCTGAGCCTGCACATGCGGGGTCTTGGGGTCTGGATCGGCTTCATCATCAGCCTGGCCACCGCCGCCACCGCCATGGCGCTGAGGTTCTGGCTGCTGACGCGGCCGGCCACCCGCGCCATGTTTGCGCCCGCGCGGCCAGAGCTTACATAAGCGGCATGACCCCAATCCCCGTCACCGTCCTCACTGGCTATCTCGGCGCCGGCAAGACCACGCTCTTAAACCGCATCCTCACCGAGGATCACGGCCGCCGCTATGCGGTGATCGTCAATGAGTTCGGGGAGATCGGCATCGACGGCGACCTCGTGGTGGGCGCGGACGAAGAAGTCTTCGAGATGAATAATGGCTGCGTCTGCTGCACCGTGCGCGGCGACCTGATCCGGGTGGTCCAGGGGCTGATGAAACGCCAGGCCAGCGCCACGCGAGGTTTTGACGCCATCATCATCGAGACCACGGGCCTGGCGGATCCCGGGCCGGTGGCCCAGACCTTCTTCGTGGACGACGAGGTGCGGGCGCGAACCCAGCTGGATTCCGTGACCACCCTGGTGGACGCCCGCCACGTCCTGACCACCCTCGATGAGAGCCGCGAGGCGCGCGAACAGATCGCCTTCGCCGATCAGATCCTGCTCAACAAGACCGACCTCGTGGAGGCCGCCGAACTGACCCGCGTCGAGGCGCGGCTCCGGCGCATGAACCCCCTGGCCCAGATCCATAGGACCGTGCGCGGCGTGATCGACCTGGACAAGGTGCTGGGTCGCGGCGGCTTTGATCTGGACCGGATCGTCGCTCTGGAGCCGGAGTTTCTAAATCCCGCGCATGGCGAACCAGGTCATGTCCACGGGCCCGACTGTGGGCATGACGACCACGGACATGACCATCATCACCATGAGCATCAGGGGCATGATCATAAGGTCGGGGGCCATGACCATGGCGATGACGTCGCGGGGGTCTCCTTGCGCATGGATCGCCCGGTGGACGGCAACAAGATTTCGGCCTGGCTCAACGAGCTGCTGCAGACCCAGGGAACGGACATCCTGCGCGCCAAGGGTATCGTGGACGTGAAGGGAGAACCACGGCGCCTGGTGTTCCAGGCGGTGCACATGATCCTGGAAGGCGACCTTCAACGCCCCTGGGCGCCGGGCGAAACGCGCGAAAGCCGCATGGTCATTATCGGTCGCAACCTGGATGAGACCGCTTTACGCGCGGGCTTTGAGGCCTGCGCGGCCTGAAGACGCGATCTTAGGTCAGGTTCTCGGCGATCAAGCCGATCTTATAATAGCCGTCCAGCTGGAGCTGGTTGATCACGGCCATGAACTCCCCGTACTTCACATGACGGTCCGCACGGATGAACACCCGCTCATTGGTGGGGTTGGAGACGCCCAGCGCGGATGGCAGGTCATAGACCAGACGGGTCATTGATGAGGGGCGGATGTCGTTCTTGCCGAACGAGACGTAGATCTGGCCGTTGTCATTGATGGAAATGAACGTCGGGGGCTTCGAGTTGTCGTTCTTGGGCGGCGTCGCCGGGGGAATGTCGATCTTGATCGAGGTCGTGGCGATGGGCGCGACCACCATGAAGATGATCAGAAGCACGAGCATGACGTCCACGAAGGGCGTGACGTTCATCTCGCTGTTCTGACCGAGGTCGAACTTGCCGCCGCCGCTCGGACCGATCTTCGCCGCCATGCAAGGCTCCCTTTCTGAATTCGCCGGGATGCATTGCGCGGATATTTGCCGATGTAAAGCCCAAGACGCGCTCGCCATGCGCCTCGCCAAGCCAGGGGCGCATCGGCTAAGCGGGGCGCCATGGAATTCACCTTCGACGCCTTCGTGACGGGCATAGCCGAAGATCGCGGCGAGGCCGCCTTTGGTCTGGGCGATGGAACCATTCGATGGGCCGATGGCGCCATGACGGAGGCTCATGACGGGGCGATCCTGCGGATGGCGGCCCATCCGTCTGGCGACGGCGTGATCACCGGCGGTGATGACGGGCGCTTGGTCTGGTCGCGCCCTGGAACGGCCCTCGTCTTGGCCGAGGTCAAGATGGGCTGGATCGACGCCCTGGCGGTCTCCCCTGAATCTGGCCTTATCGCCTTTGGGTCTGGCAAGACCGTCACCGTCCTGTCGGGGAGCGAGGCCGGCTTCACGCGGCGGTTCGCTCATCCCGCCTCGGTGAGCGATCTGGCGTTTGATCCGAAGGGTCGGCGTCTGGCCGCCGCCACATATGGCGGCGTCGCGCTCTGGTACGCCCGGATCGCCGATCAACAGCCGGTCATGCTGCGTTGGGCGGGGCCCCACGCCAAGGTCGTCTTCAGCCCGGATGGGCGGTTCGTCGTCTCGGCGCTGCAGGAGCCAGCGCTCCATGTTTGGCGCCTGGCGGATGGCAAGGAGGGCCGGATGGAAGGCGCCTACCAGACCAAGGTCCAAAGCCTGGCCTTCCCCCAGGGGGGCGACTGGCTGGCCAGTTCAGGCGCTGATCGCGCCGTGCTCTGGCCGTTCATCGGCAAGGACGGGCCCATGGGACGTCAGGCCCTGGAGATGTCCCTCGCCGAGCGAGGAACGATCACGCGCGCCGCCGCCAAGGGCGATGATCTGATCCTGGGTCTCGACAGCGGCAAGATCCTGGCTCTCAACCTCGATACGGATCGGCAAATTCGCGCCAAGGCCAAAGCTGGGCCACCCATATCGGCGCTCACGATTCTGTCGGACGGCCGGATCGCCTGGGGCGATGAGGCGGGCGGCGCGGGGGTGTTCGACCCCGCCTGAGGTCAGGTGTTGATCACGCTCTCCGTCAGAACCTGGGCGGAGGCGCGGCGGCGGGTGACGATGGTGACGAAGGTCAGGCAGCAGGCCATGCCGAGGAAGGTGTTGATGATCATCGGCATGGACATGTCCTCCCGATGCAGCAGCGTCACGGCCACGAAGATCGCCGTGCCCTCCTGGCGGATCATGTGCTCTACAGAGACGGCGATTGTCTCCTTCCGCGTTAACCGCCCCAGTTTCGAGACGATCAGCGCGATGACGATCGACGACAGATTCATCGCCACCACAATGGCCATGAGGGCGCCAAACGACGCCTTCAGCACGCCGAACTGCTGAACCGTGATCATGGCGAAGACGATGCACAGGACCACCGTGGCCACGGTCTTGAGCGGCGGGGCGAGCCGCGCGGCCCATGCTGGAGCAAGCCGGCGGAAGACCATGCCACAGGCGATGGGAATCAGGGTGACCATCAGAATGTGGCTCAAGGAGTCCCAAAGGGGGATCTGGATCGGCGCGGCCGCGCCGAAGGCGTGAACGAGGGCCAGATGGGCGATGAAGGGCAGGGTGAAGACGTAAACCAGGCTCAAGGTGAGGCTGATCGAGACCGACAGGGCCACATCGCCGCCTGCGATGTCGGTCAGCAGGTTGGAAAGGATGCCGCTGGGCGTGGTCGCCAGGAGAATCAGTCCCACCACCAGCGCCGGGGTCGGTCCAAACAGCACGGCCAGGAGCGAGCCCGCCGCCGGGACGAGGAACAGCATGCTGGCGCCGCCCAGCAGGAAGGCGCGGCGTCCACTGACCGCGCGCAGGAAATCGCGCGGCGTCAGGCCAGTCCCCATGGCGAACATCACCGCCCACAGGGCGATGGGCAGGAGCAGGCTGTCGGAGAGGCGCATCACGGCCTGGAAGAGGTTCATGAGGTCCTCTGGTTCTTGTACGCCGACATGAGCCGGACCGCGCCACGGCCCAGGCCAGCGGCGGCCATCATCAGGCCGGGCATGTGGCGGGCGAAAGCGTATCCCGCGATCGGCCGGGGCGGCTCCAAGGGGAGGGCCGGCGGGCCTGCCTCGGGCGCCAGAAGCCAAGCCGCCAGATCCGCGCCCAGGGCGGTATTCAAGGCCAGGCCTCGGCCGTTGCAGGCCTGCACGGCGATCAGTCCCTCCTCCAACGCCGTCAGGCGCGGCAGCAGGGTGGGGTTCAGCCAGGCGACCCCCTTCCAGCCAAATTGCAGGGGCGTGCGCTCATAGGCGGGCAGGGTGGCGACCAGGCGATCATTGATGACGCGATCCAGCTCTTCGCGCGACATGTCGCGGGCCGCGGGGAGGGCGGTGATCAGCCGGCCGGCGCCGTCGAAACGGATGGAGAAGACATCGGCCGAGGTGTCGGTGAGGGCCTGGCCAGCGGGAAGGATCCCCCGGCGCACGCGTGAGGGCAGAGGGGCGGTCGCCACCTGATAGACAGCGAGGGGAAGCAGGGTTTTCTTCAGCGCGCGATGCAGACGCGCATTGCCGCCACCCGCGCAGAGGACCACGCGCCGGGCGGTGAGGACGCCCTCGGCGGTGCGCACCGTCCAACCGGCGCCCCGGCGCGTGACGGAGATGACGGGACTTTCCCGGAACATGGCGACCTTGGCGGCGGAGGTTCGCGCGGCCAGCCCCTGGACGAAGGCTACCGGATCGACTCCGCCGCCCGTCGGGTCGATGAGACAGGCGCTGTAGGCCTCCGCGCCGGTGAGGGCCCGGGTTCGCCCGGCGTCGGCCAGTTCCAGGTCCTGGCGGAACGGCGCCCACTCGGCGATCAGACTCCGCAGGCGCTCCGCGCCGTCTTGGCCGGTTACGGGATTCAGGAATCCGTGGCCCTGCGCATCGCAGTCGATCCCCTCAGCCCGCGCGAGGTCGAAAAGACGGCGCCCCGCCCCCGCCACGAGCCGCAGAAAACGCCCGCCCGCCTCGGGGCCCAGGCGCGCGATGACGCCGGCCGGGCTGTTACGCACCAGTTGCGGGGCGATGACGCCGGCGCTGGCCGCCGTGGCGGCGAAGGGCTGGCGCGCCGCCTCCAACACCACCCCCTCGCCCCCGCTTGCGGCCAGGTGGAACGCTAGAGACGCCCCCGCAGCGCCGGCGCCGATGATCGCGATATCGGTATCGAGGGTTCCCCGAAATGGCGCGCCGGCGGGGGGCGGGGTATTGCGCGCAATCCATAGGGACGTGCCCCAGGCGGGGCCGGGCTCCCTCGGCGCGTCCAGGGCCAGAGCGACGCTCAAGGGATCTGGCTGAAGGTCAGGCGGCAGGCGCCCGACCGACGGATGGCCATGCAGCCGGCGCGATAGGCCTCGAAATCCTCGGGCGCCACAACGGCGCAGACCGAGGCCATGACCCAACCCATGGGCATGAATAGGCGGGCGCCCGGTCCATAGAAGAGCCCGACATCGAAGAAGGCGAAGGGCTGGCCCTTGAAGCTGTTCTCCGGGGCGAAGACCACGGCGATCTCGCCGGCCTCTGGGAAGCTGGTGGCGTTCTCCGCGAAGGGGCCGCCGGCAAGGGCGCCCGGCGGAAAGGCGGTGGCGGGGACCGGGCAGGAGATTTCCGGGCCCGTCCACATGGCGTGGATGGCGTCGAACGCGGCCGCGGTCCCGGCCAAGGACCACAGCGCTTCAGCGGCGCGCGGGGCCTTATCTTCAAGCAGCGTCAGGCGGCAATCGAGGCCCGAGCCCGGTTCAGTGAGCCTTATCTGTCGTGCCACTTAGGTCTAATCCCCCTTGTTTTCCTGCCCCAAGCGCTCCGCCTTCCGCTTCCAGCGGCGGGCGCGCAGAAGGGTGTCGAGGATCATCCAGGCGAAGCCCAGGGCCGTGACGCCATAGGCCGGCCAGATATAGAGCGCGTATTTTCCGCCGGGCAGGACCAGCGGGCTCACCGGAGCGCGGCCTGGAGGGCCAGGGCGGTGGCGCGACGGCGCCAGACCTCGGCGCGGGTGCGGGCGAGCCACAGGGCGCCAAAGGCGAAGCTGTAGCCAGCGCCGGCGAGGAGGAGGGGCAGGAGGTAGACCGGCACCAGGGCGGGACCGCCGGGGCGCAGGATCGATTCGCCCTGATGCAGGGTGTTCCACCATTCCACCGAGAAGTGGATGATCGGCAGGTTGATCAACCCGATGAGGGCCAGGATCTCCCCCGCCCGGGCGGCCTTGACCTCGTCATCGATGCTCGCGCGCAGGGCGAGATAGGCGAGGAACAGCAGAAACAGGACCAGAACCGAAACGAGCCGGGCATCGCCCCAGACCCACCAGGCCCCCCACATGGGCCGTCCCCAGAGCGAGCCGGTGACGAGGGCGAGACCGGTGAACGCCGCGCCTAGGGGGGCGGCGGCCTTGGCGGCCTGATCGGCCAGGGCGTGACGGAAGACGAGCGAGATGAAACTCGCCCCGCCCAGGCAGCCATAGGCCAGCATGGCCGCCCAGGCCGCCGGCACATGGACGAACATGATCCAGACCGTATCGCCCTGCTGATAGTCCGGCGGCGCCGCGAGGCCGAGGGCGAGACCCGCCCCGGTGAGAACGAGCGCCGCCAGTCCCAGGATCGGCGCGGCCCAACGGGAAAAGGCCATGAACCGAAGGGGATTAGCCAGGGCCGCGAACATGAATGTGCCCTAGGCCGTCAGAGGGGACCACGCAAGCGGCGAGGACGGACCAGATCAGTCGCGGCTGAAACCGCCCACCCCGGTCGCCGCATTGGGCCCGCCCGGGGGCTCGGGCCGATCCTGATAGGCGCCAGGTCCGCCGCCGGGAGCGCCTTCGCCATCCTCGGCGCCCATGAGGTCGAAGGCGTGCTGCTGGTCGGGACTGAGCTGGGCGTAGAACGCCTTGGTGGCCTGGGCGCGCGCCAGCATCATGCGCCGCATCTCATCCATCTGGGAGATCATCATGTCCATCCGCTGGGGGGTGGTCATGGTGCGCGCGGCCTCCTGATCACGGCGCATTTTCTCCTCCATGCCGGGCGGCGGCGCGACGGCCTGGACGAAGCTGTTCAGCGCGACACCCTGGTCGGGACGCAGCCGCAGACGTTGGCGCAGCTGACGGGCCATCTCGGCGGGCGTGGGCGTCGGCGGGGGGCCATAGCCGTCCGACTGTTGCGGCGGTCCGTTGGGCGGCGGCGCGCCGGGTCCGTAACCCTGAGCGAGCGCGGCGCCGCCAAGAGCGAGGGATAGGCCCAGGCCGATGATCGCGACGCGGTGGGGAATTTTGGTCATATGAAAAGACTCTCCAATTAGCCGTCCCCAGGTTCCAGATTAGACTAACGCCTGTCCGTGACAAAGCGCCTCAATACCGCGCGAAGTCTTACGACGCGGCGTTGCGGCAAGCCCCGGCCATGGCGAAGGGGGTGAGGGCGGCTGCGGCCAGGGCATAGGCGGCCAGCAGGCTGAAGGGCGTCAGCCAGGGAAGGCCGCCCTGAAAGTTGTCGATGGCCGCGCCGCCGAAGATCACCGGCGGGGTGAGCAATGGCAGGACGATGACGGCGATGAGCAGCCCGCCGCGCCGGCTGGCCAGAGCCAGGGCCGCGCCCGCGCCGCCCAGAAAGGCGAAGGCGAGGCCGCCCAGGGCGGCGGCGGCGGCGATGACCGGGGCGGCGGCTGGCTTGGCGCCGAGCGCGATGGCCCCGATGGGCGCGGCGAGAGCGAGGGGCGCGCCGGTGACGAGCCACTGGGCCACGCATTTCACCGCCGCCACGGCTTCGAGAGGGAGCGGCCCCAGGCTGAGAAGATCCAGGGCGCCGTCCTCGAAATCGGGCTCGAACATCCGGTCGAGGGAGAGGAGGCTCGCCAGGGCCAGAAGCACCCAAGCGGCGCCGGACGCGACCCGCGCCAGGCGGGCCGGTTCGGGCCCTAGGGAGAGCGGCAGCATGACAGCGGCCGCGGCGAAGAAGCCCAGGGCCAGGAGCGGGCCGCCGCCCCGCGCCCAGGCCAGGGCCAGTTCCCGACGCAGGAGGAGCATCAGGAACCTCACGCCCCGACCCTGATCTGGCGCGCCGGGATCGGCAGGGGATCATGGACCGCGGCCAGGATCAGGCCCCCGCCCGCCAAGTGCTCGCCCATGATCTCGCCAAAGAGCGCGCGGGACTCCGTATCCAGGGGCGAGAGGGGCTCATCGAGAAGCCAGAGGGAGCGGGGGCTGGCGATCAGGCGCGCCAGGGCGAGGCGGCGCCTTTGGCCGGCGGAGAGCACGCGAACGGGAAGATTCAAGAGGCGGGTGACGCCGAGACGCGCGGCGGCGTCGCGCGCGGCGGCGCGGTCCCCGCCCGTCCACATCACCTGAAATTCCAGCTCCGCACCGGCGGCGCGGGCGCTCTTGAGCCCATCCTGGTGACCCACCAGATGGCAGTGCTCGCGCCGGGCGTCGTCGACGCCAGCATCTCCCGGCAGGCCCTCGAACCGCACCGTTCCCGCCAGGGGCGCGGCGAGACCCGCCACGACGCGCAGCAGCGTCGTCTTGCCCGCCCCGTTGGCGCCGGTGAGAGCCACGGCCTCTCCCGCCACAACGCGGGCGCTGAGCTTCGAAAACAGAACGCGCTCACCCCGCTGGACGGCGAGGTCTTCCAGAGCAACTGCGGTGATCACGTCTTGGCCCGTCCCAGCGCGTGAGGCATGGGGATGGGTTAGAGGGCGCAGGGCATGGCGGCAAGCCGGCGGCGCAAGGCGCAAGCAGCCCAGCCACGCCAAGTGGACGCGCCGGGGCCCTGGCGCTAAGAGAAGCGCGGCCGCACGGGGATCGACGCCGCGCGATGAGGACGCTGTGTGTCCTCACCGGCATGCGCGCGATCCTCCGAACCGATTTTCGGACGGCCTGGAACGTGAAGAAAAGGACTCCCCATCATGCCATCGCTGGACACCTACCAAACCCGCCGCGCCCTCGCGGTCGGCGAAACCACCTATGACTATTACAGCCTGCGGGCCGCCGAGGAGGGCGGGCTTTCGGGCATCTCCGCCCTGCCGGTTTCCATGAAGGTGCTGCTGGAGAACCTTCTCCGTCACGAAGACGGCAAGGCGGTTCGCAAGGCGGACATCGAGGCTTTCGCCGCCTGGCTCGACAACAAGGGCGCGGCCCAGCACGAGATCAGCTTTCGCCCGGCCCGGGTCCTGATGCAGGATTTCACCGGCGTGCCCGCCGTGGTGGACCTCGCCGCCATGCGCGATGCGCTGGCCAAGCTTGGCGGCGACCCGCAGAAGATCAATCCCCTGAACCCCGTGGATCTGGTCATCGATCACTCGGTGATGGTGGACTATTTCGGCACGCCCCAGAGCTTCGGGGAGAACGTGGCCCGGGAATATGAGCGCAATATCGAGCGCTATCGCTTCCTGCGCTGGGGCTCCTCGGCCTTCAACAATTTCCGCGTCGTGCCGCCCGGCACGGGCATCTGCCACCAGGTCAATCTGGAGCACCTGGCCCAGACCGTCTGGACCCAGGCGGCGGAAGGCGAGAACACCCTCGCTTATCCGGACACCGTGGTCGGCACCGACAGCCACACCACCATGGTCAATGGCCTCTCGGTTCTGGGCTGGGGCGTGGGCGGCATCGAGGCGGAGGCGGCCATGCTGGGCCAGCCGATCCCCATGCTCTTGCCGGAAGTGATCGGCTTTCATCTGACCGGCGCCCTGCCCGAAGGCGCCACGGCCACCGACCTGGTGCTCACCGTCACCCAATTGCTGCGCAAGCGCGGCGTGGTGGGCAAGTTCGTGGAGTATTTCGGCGAGGGCCTGGATAGCCTCACCGTCGAGGATCAGGCGACCATCGCCAATATGGCCCCGGAATATGGCGCCACCTGCGGCTTCTTCCCGGTCACGCGCGCGACCATCGACTATCTGGCCGCCACGGGCCGCGCCCCGGAGCGGGTGGCGCTGGTGGAGGCCTATGCCAAGGAACAGGGCCTGTGGGTCGAGCCCGGCATGGCGCCGCCGGTCTTCACCGACACTTTGGAGCTCGATCTGGCCAGCGTCCTTCCCTCCCTCGCCGGACCCAAGCGGCCGCAGGACCGCGTGCTGCTCAGCGACGCGGCGGCGAGCTTCAGCCACGCCCTCATGGGGGAGTTCGGCAAGACCGAAGAGACGACGCCGATCCGCGTGGGCGTCGAGGGCGCGAGCCATGATGTGGGCAATGGCGATGTGGTGATCGCCGCCATCACCTCCTGCACCAATACCTCCAATCCCAGCGTTCTGATCGCAGCCGGCCTCCTGGCGCGCAACGCCGTGGCCAAGGGGCTCACCGTCAAGCCGTGGGTCAAGACCTCCCTCGCCCCCGGCTCGCAGGTGGTCACCGACTATCTGGACAAGGCGGGCCTCACCGCGCCGCTCAACCAGTTGGGCTTCAACCTGGTGGGCTATGGCTGCACCACCTGCATCGGCAATTCGGGCCCCCTGGCCGAGCCGATCTCCAAGGCGGTGCAGGACGGCGATCTGGTGGCCGTGTCGGTGCTCTCGGGCAACCGCAACTTCGAGGGTCGGGTGAACCCTGACGTGAGGGCGAATTATCTCGCCTCCCCGCCCCTGGTGGTGGCCTATGCCCTGGCCGGCTCCATGCTCACCGACCTCAATACCCAGCCGCTCGGCCAGGGCTCGGATGGGGCGGATGTGTTCCTGAAGGATATCTGGCCCACCAATGAAGAGGTGGCGGAGACCCAGCGCGGCGTCGTCACCCAGGCCATGTTCGAAGAGCGCTATGGCGATGTCTTCAAGGGCGACAAGAACTGGCAGGCGATCGCGGTCTCCGGCGGCGAGACCTACGGCTGGGAGATGGGCTCGACCTATGTCCAGAACCCGCCCTATTTCGAGGGCCTGACCATGGAGCCCGAGCCGATCAAGGATGTGATCGAGGCCCGGATCCTCGGCATCTTCGGCGATTCCATCACCACCGACCACATCAGCCCGGCCGGCAATATCCGGGGCTCCTCCCCCGCCGGGGAATATCTCTCGGAGCGTCAGGTGCCCCAGTCGGAGTTCAACTCCTATGGCGCGCGTCGCGGTAATCACGAGATCATGATGCGCGGGACCTTCGCCAATATCCGCATCCGCAACAAGATCACGCCCCAGATCGAGGGGGGCGTCACCCGCCACTTCCCCTCCGGCGAGGTCATGTCGATCTATGAGGCGGCCATGCGCTACAAGGCCGAAGGTCGGGGCTGCGTGGTCTTCGCCGGCAAGGAATATGGCACCGGCTCCTCGCGGGACTGGGCGGCCAAGGGCGTCAAGCTCCTGGGCGTGCGGGCGGTGATCGCCGAAAGCTTCGAGCGGATCCATCGCTCCAATCTGGTGGGCATGGGCGTGCTTCCCCTGCAGTTCATGGCCGAGGGCTGGCAGCGCCTGAACCTCACGGGCGATGAGATCGTCACCATCCGCGACCTGGACGGCATCGCGCCGCGCCGGCAATTGATGGTGGAGCTCTACCGCCCCACGGACGGCAAGATCGCCCGTTTCCCGGTGCGGTGCCGTATCGATACGGCCACCGAGCTGGACTATTTCCAGAACGGCGGCGTGCTGAATTTCGTGCTGCGCAATCTCGCCCGTCCGGCGGCCTGAGGGTTCACAACTTCGTGAGCCACTTCGCGGCGCGGATACGTCTATTCCCGAGGGGATGAAACGCACGGCCGTTCTGCTGGCGCTGGGCGCCCTGGCTCTGGCCCCGCTTGGGCTGGCGCCGGGGTCCGCGGCCGCCCTCACCCATCGCCGTGCGAGCCATCTGGTGGTGGCCGAGCTGTTCACGGCCCAGGGCTGCGTCTCTTGCGACAAGGCGAGCGGGCCCTTCGCCGATCTGGCGGAGCGGCCGGACGTGGTCGCTCTCACCCTGCCGGTGGATTATTGGGATTATCTGGGTTGGCGCGACACCTTCGCCATGGCGGACTTCACCGCGCGGCAGAAGGCCTATGAGCGGCATTTCGGCCTGAGGGACGTTTATACTCCGCAACTGATCGTGGACGGGGCGGCCCAGGCGAGCGGCGATGACGCGGCGGCTGTCACTGGCTTGATCAATGACGCGCGCCACGATCTGGACCATGGCCCCGAGATTAAGGTGCGAAGGGATGGACGAATCGCCGTCGGCCCTGGCCGCCGCCCCAAAGGCGGGGCCGAGGTCTGGCTGATGCGCTATGACCCCAAATCCCACGATGTGCAGGTCAAGCAAGGGGATAACCACGGCGCGGTCGTGACCTATCGCCACGTGGTCCGACAGCTTGTCCGCCTGGGCGCCTGGAGCGGTCACGAGGCGGCGTTCAAGACTCCGGCGGCGGAGACGGAGGGATTGAAGACCCTGATTCTGGTTCAGGGCGCGCATGGCGGCAAGGTCATGGCCGCGCGGGTGCTGCCCGGCGCCAAGGTCTGATTTTGCGATAAGGGGGATAAGTGTCGGCCGACCGTACGCCCGCGACTCCGAGGGCTGGGGGGGCTGTTCAGTAACCGGAGCCGTGTGCGCCGATCAGCCGACAAGGATGTTATGGCGAGGGTTTCCGGCGAGGAGCGGTCCGAACTAAGGTCATTTCGAGACACATTTGCCCATTGCGTGTCGGGCCTGACCCCGTAAGCTCCCCCGCATGACCTTGGACGCCGTTCCGCATCCGCGCCCGCACGCCGCGATGAAAAGCGTGTTTTTCAACCGCCTCGAAATCAACCAGCTCATGCAGCTCTATGGACGCATGGTGGCGGCGGGCCATTGGCGGGATTATGCGTTCGACGGCCTGAGCGAAGCGGCGGTGTTTTCGGTTTTCCGCCGGGCCTCGGAGGCGCCGATCTACCGGATCGAAAAGCGCCCCGCGATGGCGGCGCGGCAGGGGGCGTGGACGGTTGTGGCCCAAGGCGGCCTGATCCTTCGGCGCGGCCATGAGCTCAGCAAAGTGCTGCGGGTCTTCGACCGGGCGCGCTTCGCGGTGGTGTCGCCGTAGGTCGAGGGTCAAAAATACCCTCATTCGTCATCCCGAACGACGCGAAGCGAACCCGGGATGACGATCATGGGGTCAATCAAACAACCGCCATCAAAAAAGCCCCGACCGCGAGGCCGGGGCTTTTCCGTAGGGGCTGGGCTTGGAGCCTAGCGGCGCGAGCCGCCCATGAAGAAGAGGAGGAAGCGGAAGAGGTTGATGAAATCCAGATAGAGGGTCAGGGCGCCGTAGCTGGTGGCGACGCTGGAGGCCTCCTGGTTTCC
>Ga0116227_10007027_pt1 | contig 22307 bp, 14 predicted proteins | sample S1TSphgellanicum_FD_89693 | JGI IMG/M metagenome (GOLD analysis project Ga0116227, IMG submission 89693) | Host-associated microbial communities from peat moss isolated from Minnesota, USA - S1T2_Fb - Sphagnum magellanicum MG | ecosystem: Host-associated > Plants > Peat moss > Unclassified...
AAAAAAATAAAAATAATGTAATTATGAAATTAGAAAATGAATTAAATGTAGTTATGAAACTTGTATACAAAAATTTGTACTTGACTTCTTTTGGTCAATAAAGTTATCCATAAACTCACCCTCTCTTTCAGCCCCTATTCCCTCTCCGTTCACCCCTTATCCCCTCTTTCAGTGGTACCCACAAAGTAAGTAAATTTTATTAAATCTCAGTATGAAATGTTGAAACTCAGCATTTAATGCACAAGGTTCGAGAGTAATTATAGTAGTTGTACAGGTAGGAGCAGTGAAAATATATGTAACAGCAGTGGAGGCGCTCAGGAAAAAGGAAAGAGGGGATGAAACTCAGTTTACCACCAAAATTGGCGAAAAAACTAGTTTGGGTCCCAGTTATGTTGTATTGTAAAATTTCATTCCCAGTTACGCATTTGATGCCTTATTATGCTGAAACTGGCCGTTCTTGCTCTGTAATCGCCTGACTTTACGGATAACTTTAATATTGCTGAAATTATCCGATAGAAACCACAACACCAATGAGTTTTCAAGCCGTCATCTTTCTAATGCACTTGTGTCGAAAAAGGAGCCAATCTCGAGGTCTTTGAACAGAATACAAAGAAGAAGAAAGGTTCAAACTCTTACTTCTAAAAATTCTTTAGCACTCAATGAACAATCCAAGGAAGCACAGTTTTCTACAATGCAAACATATCAGATTCGAAAAGGTCTTCCCATGAAGTCTAAAACACCACACAGAACAAAGAAGATCATGTCCCCAAACCCTTTACATACATTAAAACCAAAGCTTAACACAAATTCTACTAAATATAATGATTATAAACTCTTACCATCAAAAACTCAAAACATACACAAATGACTAATAAAAACTCTCTCTCTCTCTCTCTCTCTCTCTCTCTCTCATAAGCTTTTCAAAAGACGAAAGTAGTATGGGGATATTGGATAGATGATACAAATATGCATTGACATTTTATACATAAGACTTCACAAGAATGAGCAAAAATTGTTTTGAGATATGAAATGATTTGCTAAAAAAAATTTCCTCTATAGGCATTTAGATATGCAGTTTAATAATGACAAAAAGAGGAACCTGAAAATGAACCTAAAGAGTTCTAGGGGCTAGGATACTATACATTTGGGTAAAGCTAATTTCTGACATTCTATTTAGTGTGTGCACTTGTTCATGGCAGGTTTGGAAGATCCCCATAATTGCTAGCATGCAGGCTAACTGGATCTCTAGTTGTTGAGATTTGGGCAGGCTAATTTGATACTAGCCTAGTTACTTACATACCCTTCTGTTCTAGTAATTCACCAAAACATCAAAACCAAACCAGAAAACATTAAAACATGTTCACACTAAGAGCAGGTCCAGCTGGCACCAGTAAAACAACCTGGCCACTGTTCTTTTGGATCAAAGTACTGCCTTCAAATAGTGTGAATATGGGTTACAATCCAGTTGCTTTTTAAAAAAAAAAAAAGTAAATGAGTTTAGCAGTTCTGAAAGTTTTGAGAATTTTTTAATTAAAAAAAATAAACTGAAAAAAATTCCCCAAAAAATAAAAATAAAAATAAAAATCTCCACATTGCAAAATTCACCCCCCAAAAGCATGCTGGTTTGGATCTGTAAATGTCCACAAGATTATAGCGATCTCCACAAGGCCTAATTCTTTTACAAAATAACTGCTTCTAATTGGTCGGTCATAATGATTGGCCAAGGTGCAAGTGGTGGGTACCTGCATTTTCCTGATCTAGAGAGTAAAAGGAGAGAATTTAGCAATTTATACAGGGTTTGACAAGATTACATGCCAGATTTTTATCATTTGGTGTTGCACACTTTCACCCCATGAGCTATGGACTTAGTACCCAGCCAAATCTCATAGGTTATTGTGAATAGTTGAGGCACACTAGCATCAAGACTATTCATATTAACCTGCACACTCCCCTCAAGACCATTCACAATAACTTGCACACTCTTGTTGAGACTATTCACGATAACTTGCACATTCCTTTGTCAATTATCAGAGATAACCATCCACTCCTCTTGAGAATCAGGATGCATTCTTTTCATCCTTCAGAGAGCGATTATGAAATGTTCATCCAAGCAGTGAATGGTTACAGAATCAATGGGTAAGGTGGCACCTCGTGCTAACTGCCTAGTAGGTCGTTAATCAAATGAAGATCAAAGGTTATGTAACTCAAGACCCAAAAGCCAATAATAAGAGCATCAAGATTCTTACAACGGGTGGTTATGGGTTTGAGAAATCTCAGATCACAAGGATTTAAGAAATGTTACAAATATAAAACGTTTTATGTAGATCAATATATATGCTGTGGCCCGACTGACAATACACAGAGTGCCACCACCGACCTTTTCTTAAGCTTTGTGCAAACTGCTTGCCTGCCTGCCTCCACGGAACTTCATTCATGGAGCCCATAGATTAGAATCCCATAGGAGTTGGTGAAGATAATCTCTTCTGGGAGCTTTGTATATATCACTACTTTTGGGGACTTATGTTAACCCACTCACTAGGCATTTGAACTCACTTACCCACATACCCAGCCACCAGGCATATATATGTTGGAATGTTGCAGAATCTTCTGCATGAACTGCTGATTTTTATTGAAAATTTTACTTTTCCTTAAGGAGGAGCCCTGGAGATGAAAATTTGACAATTTCAATAAATGCTACAAGCTCCAAGACTAATCTTCTAGTAGTAGTAGTACTACTACTACTATGACAAAGCTTATGGTCATCAGCTTAAGGTTAATCAAACTGACCTTTGAATGCAAGATCTCATCACCTGCACACTTGTGGGGCATATTGAATGGATCCAGAGACCAGTCCTGCTCAAACAAGTGCTGAAGAAACCTAAACCCTTTGAGCAGTGTTGGGTGCAGGGTTTTTTTCTTTTCCAATTTTGTATTGTAATCATAGTGGCAACCATCCACAAGAGGAAAGAGCCAAATTTGGGCTATATGTCAGCGAGGACAGAAGGATATTTTCTAGAATCCTACTATGTTTTCGCCACCTCAAAGAACCCAGTAATATGGCTGGAGACTTCCATGTATTTGGCTACAAGTCAGAGAGGGCAATAGACATTTTCAGATTCCTGCTATATGTTTTGGTGACCTCCAAGGACCCAAGAGTCTAAATATGCCGACTTCCATGTTTTTCTGCTCAGAATGTTGTGAACTAAAAGGCATCTAAAAAAGAATCTTGCAACAATTTTCTTAGAAAAGTGTCGGGTGTATGAAAATTCTGACACAATTTTCTTTTTGCTGTTTTGAGTGTGTATTTAATCTGGTTTAGAGCCATTTCTGCAGTTTGAGCTGATTCTTTCTCAGAAAATTGATGCATATTTTCTGAAAGAACTGATGAATGTTAGACACTGCAAGAAGGCAAACACACTAAATAGTAACAAGAAGTTAAATGCGGCATCAGATTTTTTTCCCAAGTCCCTGCACTCTATTATATTATAATTGTGTTGAGCTTGATGCCGCATTTAACTCGTTGCTACTATTTAGTGTTCGCCCATTGTGTGGATCAGAAATGCCATCAAAGTTAAGTGATAAGTCTTCACTTTAACTAAAATACTTTTTGGACTCCAAGGACACAAGATGCAGTTGCCAGTGTTTTCTCATTAAATTTTCTTATTAACATGTCGGGCTTTGGGGAGATGTGAAATACTAGTCAACTGCTCATCCTTTTATAAAAAACATCTCTTGGATTTTGGGGAATTGGGAGGTCGCAGCCAGTCCCCATTCCTTTTAAAAAACAAATTGTCATCAACTTTTTTAATGTGTAAAAGGAACCAAAAAAATGAGAAAATTTATGTCAAATCATGTTTTAAATCAAGCTCGTTTTCTCTCTTTAAAATTTTTTATTAAGAAAACAGACAACACATGACGAGATCTTATCAATGAAAAGAGAACTGGTTTCTAGAATGGTCGAGGTTCTCTCATGCGCAAGTAATCAAAGAACCAGATGTGAGGGGTCTTTGAAAATGTAAAGAACTGCCCAACACATGTTTTGGGTCCTTTGCAACACAATTTGAGCCAAACTACTACTAAACTGGAGGGAAACAACAATTGGTGTCAAAAATTTGTTGCTGTGCAGTAAGTGATATCAGATACCCGTCTGCACTCTGCACATACCTTAAATGTAAGGAACTGAAAATCAAGCTCAACATAAGAAAATCAAAGGGATATCAAACAGCTTAATATTCCATGAAAGATTTAGTTTTTTAATATATCTTACCAATTTGATTAAGTCTACATAATAAACTCGGCCAAGATATAGTGAATGTGAACACACAATTATCCCAACAAAATCCAGTGTCCATCACGAAATGTGCCTTTCCAAAAATGAAATGCCCAAAGATGTGGGTACTTTAGATGAAACTTGGAAGAGACTATATATTCCATAGTAACATCATCCCTTTAGCTTGGGTCATCATTTTGGCAGAATTCAAGATGGATGGAATCTGAACTCTCTAAAAAACCTCAGACAACAGCACTTCCCACTGAATCGTTTACTGTAGTACCTAGGCTGGTTAGGCCCTAATTAGGGTTTAGGGTTTTTGAATTTGCTAAAAAATTCTGAAAAACACCTACCTGCCATGCCCAAAATCTGAAAGAAACTCTCAAGCACACTAGCTTGAGTTCCACACTATTTTGATCCTAAATATATACTTCATCCAAAACAAATGGTACATGCTATTTTACTACTGTAGGTGTACACACTCTTAAACAAAGAGGAATAAAGTACATTAGGGTAAAACAGTTGGTGAGTAAACATTAAGAACTCAAATCTCAGGGGCTTATTATGCTTTTATTACCATTCAATTATTTTTAAATTATAATAAGTCTAAAGCGTTGTAACAACAATTGCACAATCACAAGTTTGTTGAGGGTTCTTAAATAGAAAATTTTAAAACAATAAACTTCTACCCTAAGGTTGACAACCCCCCAATGCCACGTGGGGCAATCTCTTTGTCTCTCCCTAGATGTAAAAGAACATTGAATTGATGGTCGCTATAGTTGTTTCCTCATATCAACTAAGCTATGTTTCCCTTTCTCATAGTCTCCTCTCTCTTCGTCTATGTATGTTTTTTGTGTTGTGTTTATGTTTGTCTATTGAAACTTGACAACATCGCGTGAAAATGATACATAAGGGATCAATGCATATGTTTGTGTGAAGTCTTTGTGTCTATGTTTGTGTATGCTCTTTGTGTTGTATCTATATTTATTTATAAAACTTGACACCATCGCTTTACGCTAACACAATCACCTTACATCGATGTTTAACTTAACTTGTTATATTTGACACCATCATCAATGTTTAGTTCAGCTTGTTGTACTCAATGCCATCACCTTACATTGATAGTCAAATCAATTTGTTATAATTGACATTGTTAAGGACATAATTGTGTTGTCCCTATTGGACAAATTTGATAGAAACGGAATATCAATGTCTAATAGGGTGGACAAAAAAGTGGCAAAACAAAATAAATGAGTTGATTTTGATTCATGAAAGGTTTTGAATTGAGGCTTATGGCAGGAACCTAAAAGGATTTCTAAAAGATTTATAAATATAGTTGGACATAATTAATGACGTGCTCCCAAGCTTTTTGATAGATTCAAATGTGAGTCTAAAATGAAACCAACAAAAGAGCTAGAAATTGGGGCACGTTCCTTGGTTCGTAGCACTTTGAGGGTAAAAGGGCGTGTTAGAGCTTCGAAATGGGACTAGGAAGAATGACAAGCACTTAATCACTCACACAAACTTGCACAAAACCAAACCACAAGTTGGTTAGTGCATAATTGAAACACTTTTGGTGCAAGGACGAACCATGGGCAAACTCGAACTCATAAGACTCACCACGGCCCGGATTTGGGGGAAGCCACCACCTTCCCCTTTATAATATATTTTGTGCCTTTTCATGAGGCCCACATCCAAATGGCATTTTGTCCCAGGATTCCCAAATGGGAGTCCCGAAATTCCCCAAAGTTGGGACTCCCACGACTTTGCGGGAGTCCCAACTTTGGGGCCCCATAACTTTGTGTGCAGACCTTCGATTGAGATGAGGTCTAAAGCAAAGTTGTATCCCTTGTTGAGAACTTTCCAACGGTATGTTGCACGCCACCTACAAGCAAGGAGATCGGGTCGATTCTTGACTTTTAGTGGTCGAGAATCAAATTGCCAATTTGACTCCCGGCCTTTCTTTTGGCCATAACTTGTGTTTCAAATGTCCAAATGGTTCATGCAAGCCTATTTTAAACATCTAGGTTTCAATAGCTTTCCAATGATATAAAGAACTCTTCAATCTAATAGTTTTTGACCCCTGCAATCGCTCCCTAAAAATTCGAGAGTGCATTGGGACTCCAACTCCCCAAGTGGAAATTGCCTTGGGATGTGAGGGTTCATTCTCTCGCACTCTCCTGCACTCCCGGGAATATAAAATGTGTCTCCCGAACCTCCTTTTTGTCTCGCATTCTTGTCAGCCCTTGTTTTGGTCGTGAACCCAAGGTTAAGGTTGCGATAACTAGGATTATGAGGATGAGGAAAAAACATGGAGTAATTTTGAAAAAGAGAGAAGTTCATGATAGAGTTAGAGATCAATTTTCATGGAAAAGAAAAATGATATTATGGTGTATTTTTGTTTCATGTTTTGTTTTTTTCCAATATGGCATGGTCTAATCTCATTTTTAGATCAATGGAAAGGAATCAGTTGTGTAAATATGCATTTTAGAATGAATTTTATGTTGTGTTTTACTTATGAGTTTTGTAATTATTATGACAAAATTTGTATGTTTGAAAATAAAATGTTAAAGTACAAAATTCAAAAATAAAATAATGTCAAAATATTAGCATTTATCAAACACCATTACCAATGTTTTGTTTAGTTTGTTAGACATGACACCATCATTAATGTTTAATTCAACTCCTTATACCCAATGCCATTGTTAACATTTAATTCAGCTTGTTATATTTAACATCATTATCAACACATTGTTCAAGTTATAGGAATTACACTTAACCCCATCCCACTATGTGAGTTATGTGAATGAGTTAAATTTAAATGGTCATCCTCCCCTTGATTACTTTGTGGTTGTCTAAGATTACATAAACTTAACTATTAATTTAATTTTTCACAAGAGGAAATGAAAGTGTTCTTTGATGTGTGTGGCTAGGAAGACATTCATGCAGGTGGTGTGCATTTGAAAATGACATGGCAAAATGTGATAGAATGTGTGGGAGGTGGAAAAAATCAAACGTTTGCCTGATTTTGACCAAAGCAACCTATGGTTAAGTTTGACCACTGCATCACCCTATCATTGTAATAGACCCTAACTATCACCATCATTATCACTCAAGAAGAACACAAATTGTTTACTTTTAATCCCTTACCCCTTCTCTTTCTTCTTTGTGTTTACTTGTGTTTATTTTGTGTTCCCATAAGAAAGCAAGGACCACCTTCATGTGAGCTAACATTTGTGCCATTAAAACCATTAAAACTTAAAAGTGAGAAATGGTTTTTTAGGAGCTACTTCAAAGGTGATCAATAAAGTGTCGAATGTCTAGTGATGTGGTTGTTCTCTTAAGGTGTTTTACAAGTCATTTGTAATGGAAAGCAATGGAGATGCTGGTGTAGGAGAAGAAGAAGAATGATTCTGACAACTTGCAATGCACTGGCATTAAATAAATCCTTGAAAAATCTTTAATACCCACTTTAACTATAAAGTTGTATACCCCAAATGTTGGAATTTTTTTTGAAACCTAATTCTACTTCACATCTATGTACCTCAAAAAAAAAATTCAATACCCAAAATTAGTGTATAGTGGAATTACAAATCTAAGCACCTCAAATTTTCAAGAAATTTTTAATACCCAAAATTTCTACTACAAATGATTTGTGCAACTAAAATTCTCAAAAAAATTTATAACCAAAATATTTAATGTATAAGATATATGTACAAATCTTTTTTTCTTTTTGTCACTTTCTTTTATCTTTCAATCATTTTTCTTTTCTTTCTTTTTATCCCTCATTTTCTCAATCCCTCTATATTTTTTCATCAATGTCCCTCTTTTTTCTTTTTAAAAATCTATCAATTTTTTCTCTCCCTTCTAAGTCACCAAAGCCAATAGAACCCATCACAACCTCCCATACCTCTCCATCCTCTTTGTTTGTCCATTTTGTCATCTTTGATTGGGCATTACTAATGCCATCAAAAACCACCACAAACCCTTGCCTCTTTCATTTATTATTAGTGAGTGGAAGGTTACAACTTGGCTAGCTAAGACATGCCCAACAAGTTGCATTTTTGCCTTTCTTTGAACATTGTCTAACATTTTTTTGTTGCAAATATGTGATTCTTAAGCCAAACCCTATGTACCCTATTCTAAAATTGTTGTGGAATTTTTCACTAACAACCTTAACAACAACAAACCATGTATCATTAAACTTAACTCTATTATCCTTCTCAATTATCCTTTGGGTTGTTCATTCAACTTGGGTAAAGGTACCCTCAACCTTTCTTGAGTTTTTCTCCTCCTTTTCCTTTGTTTTGAACTCTCTAATTTTATCAACAATTTTGTTGTCCATTGCTTTATATTTTTATATTTCCAAGTATTTGGTCTAATGTGACAATGTGTGAACTATAATAATTCACAAATGGATTTTTACCTTGTCTTTTCTTTGTTAGTAATTGTGGTAAAGACAATAGGTTATTTAGCCAATCTAATAACTTTTTGAATTTAACTTGGACTAGTTAGGTCTCTAATTCAAGAATAGGATCTTCCAAGTTCACCACCAATTGGTCCTCATCATAATTGTTTATTGGTGTGGCTAAATTACATCGCATTTCTACATAGTAATGAGTCTTGGTTGAAAAGGGGCATTTAAACGTGGCAGGAGTAATGGCACGTATTGGTTAGAAAGTCCCAAAAATGTTCAACAACTTTGTGGTAATTTTAACCTCATCCATGTTTTTGTTGGATCCATTTGTTGTATTTAACTAATAAGAATTTTCACAATCTTCCTCTTTTATTTTAGTGAACACTTCACTTGGACCAAACTTTCCAATCATGGTTACATGATTCAATGGCTAATTTCAACAAACCCTAAACCCTAATTTCATGTTCTCCTTTTTCAAGGATTGCTACAAGGCCTTGTCCCCACATTCTTCTAATGTGACTTTGTTTGATTCAAGATACTTGTTTTTTTTACCACGACATAATCTCTTGCCTTTTTAAACACATTCTTGAATGGTTTTAAGTAAGTGACATCCAATGGTTAGAGCACATGCGAAATATGTGCAAGTAAGGTGACCATGTCCAACCCTAATATTGTCCTTGTTCAAGGGCCTTTATTGTGACATGTGATCCATGCCAATTTATAATCAAGATATGTTAATTATCTTTAAAAACCCCTCCCAGAACATATATGCACCAAAAAAATCAACCACAAGTTGAAGAAGTAAGTTGTCATCCACATTTTTTTCTAATTTACGATGCATGTTATTGGTTTATATAACTTTATGTAGTCTTCCCACATCCTTGAATCTCTCAAAATGTAAAAAGTAGACAAAGGTTATCCTTGTTACATTAACAACACAATTCATAATTAGCCATTCTTGAAATTTGGGAATGGTGTTGTAAACATCATATTGAACCTCGCCTAATTAAAACCCTAGCATTAGATTGTCACCCTATTTGAATTATTGTCTCATCTAAATTCCAAATGTGATCTAATGGGTACTTGTGTTATGTGTACAAATTTTCCAAGTTGCAATAAAACATATGGCATGTTTCTTTAGTTAGCCCATTTGCCCTAGAAACTTAAATCCTTCAACAAAGCATATGGTGATTTTTGTATGACATTTTTTGAACTAGAACCACCAGCTATTTCTTGGAACACCATTTTATAATGGGGTAGGTTGAGTTTGTGTGACTTCGTCAATCTTCAATTTTAATTATTGAAGGGTGACCAATAGGCCAACCATTTGCATATTTTGAACCCAAGTGGCTATTGTTTCATCATGTTATTTCATTAACACACCTTAGGGGCCCACTTTTTTTATTTCGATTCTACAATTGAGGTGATCTAAAAGCAAGGTTAACATGATGTTCCCATACCTACTAGCCTTCTTTGAACATGTGTGTCCCCTCTCCATTGCATCGATGGCATTTTCAAGAAGTTGATTTATCCACATGTCCTGCTTAAATGCAATAGGTGTTTGTTAATTTTGGTTGATTTTGTATTATTGTTGTGACAAGATGGTATTGTTGTTGTGTTGCTGTTGTGTTTGGTTGTTAATGTTGATTCACATGTGTTATTGGGGTGGTAGGTTGGGTATGTTGGTTCTCTTGCTTTTCACAATTGGTACATGAAACCCCATTCCACTATTTTCTTTGGCACATTCAAATTTATTGGAATGTAACTCATTTTAATCCTATTCCTCTTGGGACCCAATGTCTAGGCATTTAGGGGCGTTTATTTAGGTCCTATAAGAGGTATGAATTAGATAATGTTTTTTATATAAGAAACCAAGATATCAAAAAAATGTTAAATTCATATAGTGTTCAAGTGCATAGGTTTCCACCTCCTCACAAGAAACATGTAAGTCATAAAAGGTTAACAAAATTTTCCAATCTAATGAGACATTAATTATGGATGTGCAAGCTATGGGAATGTATTTCAAAGTGTGTCATGATGGAAAATAAAGAAATCTATGACTTGTGTTACTACTGGAATGTGATGGCACTTGTAGGAGTGATGAGTGTTGAACCCAACAATAATAGAGGTAGTTGGAATACTTGATTGTGTATTCTTAAATTAATTTTGGTATGCAAATTAGATCTCTCTCTTTTTACATTATTTCCACTTCTTCAAGTTTTTCTATTTTTAGTCCTTTATTGATCTCAAATTGTAATATTTCTAAAAACATTGAAACTCTTGCAACAAACTTCCTACTTGATGTAATGTATTTATTTAAACTATAAGCTTTTACTATAGGATTGCAAAGTTATGTGGGGTTTACCCTTGTTTTATTTCGTAAGATTTTGGTAGGAAAATGCATTACATGATTTGTGATGGGAAAACCCTTAATGGATTTACTTGATTGTTGTTCCAATGGTATCCAAAGTTGTCTTATTGTTTTATCTAAATTATATCTTGTTTTGGTGTTTATTTTAAATTAGGTAGTTTCTTTATTTTTATGTGCACAAGCAATTAAATTTGGGGTTCATTTGTGTGTTTTTTTTGGTTTTTTGAAAGATTCATTTTGAAACACTTCTCTATGTTTTTTTGCATGAAGCTTCATAACCTTAGTATGAAAATTTAATTGTACTAGTGCCTAGGTTGATTTCATGCTAATAAAAGCAATCCCCAAATTACTTTCAACTTATTCAACATTAATATGATGTATGACCTAAACCATAAACATATTCACTTTAGTTCTTGACTATATTCTTTGATGTTATCCAAATAAATTATGTTTCAAAAAAAAATTGAAACATATTTTGTGTCCATGGCCAAGGTTATAATTATACACATTGAGTAATACAATAAGAAAGGTGTTTGAATTAGTTAGAATACAAAGTTATATTTTGAACATGTCAAGGTTTCTACTACTAATGTTGGCATGTATCATATTTCATAAAGACCAAACATGCTTGTACACCATAATACCTAGGTTGGTTAGGCACTAGTTAATTGTTTTTTGAAATTGTCAAAAAATTATGAAAAATAGGTGTATGCCATGCCAAAAATATGAACGAAGGCATTAAACACAATAACTTCATTATTTAATATAACAACAAATTGTAAATTTTAATTTTAATTTTTGCTAACAAATATAGTTGAAAAATAATGATAATCATTAGGCATCTTATTATGAAAATCAACCTAGACATTAGGGTAATTAAATTTTAAAATATCTACTATGTCTAGTTATTATTTATTTAGTAATGGCTAATATCAATAGATGTGATCTTTGAAATTTGATACCAACAATATGGCTCTAAATTTTCATGATGACGTTTTACCTTCATTGCATTGGATTATTTTACTATAATTATGGGAGAAAGAAAATTGAAAAACATTAAAACACAAAAATCAAGGACTTTTTTCAATTTTTAGTCTCAAATTTGGAATTTTTTAAAGTCAAATTCAATATCAAAAGCCATTGACAAAAACAACAACCATTGTCTAATAAGCTTTTCAATTACAAATATTTAAAAAAATTCCAAGCTTCCCGCTTCAGTTGCCCATTTAATAGCCATAAGGCATAAATAAATATGGAACATTAGTTTTAGAATTAATGCATGAGGCACTTTTCAATGTTTCTAATGTAATTTTTATAGAACACCTACATTTGCATATATTCCACCATTAGGTTTTCTTGAAATTCATTATAGGATTGGAAAATCAAACAAAATTTACATAATTTTTTAAATGTGCAAAACTTCATCTCACATTGCAAACATTAGACTTACCAAGGCCTCAACCCCTTTTAGATCAATTCATATGAGTTTGCTCCCTTTTTTGGCACACTAAGGAACTTTGAAACATTATTAAAAACCTTCAAGTGCACTATTCATAGAGATTTTTTTCTACTCTCAAAGTCTTATTTAACCCAATCATCAATGGTCAATGCCCAAATTCTTCACTTTGATCCCTATGATCTTGGAGTCATATGCTTAATTGGGGCTGAAATTTGGAAGAATGTTAGATTGAACATTGAGCCTCATATTAACATGTTGGACCCCTAATTTTTGGCCTTCTTTTATACACTATATGCATTCAATTGTTTTTTTGCAAACAGGGAGGGGTGATCAAGGGTTAAAGTTGTGGAATAAACAATTTGACAATATATCTAAAATAATTACCCAAGAACATAGAATATTATGTGAAAACTTGGTTTTTTCTTTCCTAGAAAAAAGGCTACCCATGAATTTTTTTCTAAGAAAAATTGAGTCTAATTTGCCTAAATAGAATGAAGGCTAATTCCTTTTATTTATTTATGGAAAGGCCAATTAATTTGTACTTTGTGTTGATTTTGGTCCCCTTCCTTTTCAATAAGCTTCCCACCATGGGAACATACAAATTTGTTATCATCGGTGGCATTCACAAAAGCCACTAGTTGGGAACATTCAATCTAAAACAATTAACATAAGATAGTTTGTTGAGTTTTTTGTTACAAATATATTTATAATATGCCTTGCAAATTTCCTATTCTAGAAAATCCATTCCATTCCATGTTTCAATTGTTTTCACAATAAGCTACTCATTGTTTAAGGAAAGAATTATGCACAATCAGACTTGCAAATTAAAATTTACAAAACATATATATTAATGGTTTGGGTATTGAATTTGAATTCAAGATATTAATGTTCACAAGTCTTTTTTTTTTGGTTTTGTTTTTGTTTTAGTTTCATGACATAGCTAAAGTGGAGATCATCCATAAGCCAATTTAGTCAAATTGGCTATTAAAAATATGAAAGGAAAAATTGAAGCATGATTGAATACTTTTGGTTGCATACTTGAATTCACAGATACAAATGTGGAAATCATTATTAGGAGAAATCAAGGTTTTTTCAATTGGTTTTTGTGACTAATTTTTAGTTGTAAACCAACATTTGTGACTATATTTCCTTTAGTTGTGTTCAACAAGTTGCAAACGACAATCATTCATGAATGGAAAGAAAACTCAACAAAATACATGTTCATCCATTAACTCACCATATACGTATTGTCGCTTGCAACTAGATTGCAATTAATTTGGTTAACCTTGTGCTCTTATGATATGTTACCACATGTCACTAATTTAATATATTTTCAATATTATTATTATATTTATGAAATTATGAAATAATCTAAAAACATCCAATTTATATGCTTAGATGGTTTTAGATTGCAACATGTGTCACAATCAAAATGTGCCACATGGCATATTGATTAATTTTTTGCAAAACCATTTTAGGTAGGTAGGTATGTAAGTAGGTTGAACTAGGTGAATAGGTAAGTAGGACCTACTCACTTATTTACTTAGACTAAACACCTACCTACCTACTTAGGCTAGATATCTACTTAGGTAGTTAAATATGTAAATAGATGGGTTAATAGGTTGGTTAAGAAAGTAGGGTAGCTAAGGGATAAAATACATAAACTTGTTTAAAAGAATTTGGGTTAAGTTTTTTAATTGGCTCATTCCACATGGCCAATGGTTTTGAATATGAAAATGTTAGGCAATGACCTTCATGTTGTAACCTAGGCTTGTTATTTAATTATTATTCAAATTAGTATTCATTAGTTATAACTATTTTCGAACTACTCTAATAAACATTTAATATTATATACACATAATACATAATATTAATTACTGAAATTACTGTAAAATAAGAATTTTATCACTTTGTATCAACACTTAATTAAAAAAATTGAGTTGTAATAGTAATTATTAACTATAAATAAGTAATTTTAAAATAAATACAATAATATATAGAAATCATATTAGTTGTACTAATTAAAGAAAATTTACTCAAAAACTTTATGATGTATTAGCAATTATTTATTGTATATAAGTAATCATCAAAAGTGAATACTTTAATTTACTGTATTATAATCCCTGAAAATATATTAATTATTCTAATTACTCTAATTACAGTAAAATTACTATAAAATTAAAAAATCAGATTCAAAATTACAACTTTAAGCTCTAAATCATGATCAATTAAGTTCCATTATAAATTACGAATATACTGTAATTAATATATAAATTAATTAGTTACAATTAGTTTAAGGTAATTAGACATTAGTTACATGAATATGTTTTTATTATTTTAGAATTATTAATTATTCTTGTATAAAAATTGATTACCGATATTTTTCTAAATATGTAATTATAAACAATAGTATATGTTTTTAGTATACTCCTTTTTAGTATATGAAATAATTGCATGAAAATTTTAATTTATATGAAGATTATTTCTTTTTAAAAATATTTTTAAATTATAAGGTATAAGTTTTAAATTATGAATACCAAGTTAAATTATGAATTATACAATTAGTATGTAATTCATGTGATTAATATGTAATTTCTCTTGTTAATTTTTTTTTGTTAGTGAAAACATTAAATACTAGTGTAAAATTCCATGTTATAATAACATTTAGTTTTTCAAATAAGTTTGTGTTGGTTATAAATAAAAATAACTTATTTTAGTTCAATTAATATAATTACAGTATTTATGTCGAAATTAATATAATTACAGTAAAATTATTGTGAATATTTTTAATATATAATATTTTAAAACGTAAATGAATATTTTAATTAACTATTATATAATCCTAGAATTACATTTGTTGCATTAATTATTCTATTTCCATAAAAATTACTATAAAAGTTTTAAATAAGTTTATACACTAAAAACTATAAGTTATAAATTATGAATAATTATATTTAATTGTAAAATTTCCCAGACCTATAATCACTGTATTAATAGAGTAATTAAACGTTTTTCATGTAATTAATTTTGATAACTGGAAATTTTTAATGATTAGTGTAAAGTTTTATGTTTAATAATACTTTGATTTTAAATAAGTGAATATAAGTAGTAAATATGATAACTTAGTCTTATTGAAGCACTATGATTACAATAATTACACCAAATAATCTTTTACAATAAAATCACTGCGAATATTTTTAATCGTAATTTAAAATAAAAATCAGAAGTTATAAATACAAACTTGAATTATGAATTATATTTTTACTTCATTTAATGTATAACTATAATTATAGTGTTTTTACGATAATGTTACATTAATTGTATTAATCAAATTTACTATAATTATTTGAATTTCTTTTATGACTATAAAATAATAATAATTGGTGTAAAAAATAGAGCCATTATGCATAATCCATCATGTACACATGTACTTCTTAGTATCCACCCATATATTAATGAATATAATAGATCCAATACACTATTATAAATCCAACATGCATCTTGAATATTTGTTTGTTGTCACAAAATAAGAATGGTTTTCAATTCAGTAAATATCCTTTTTCAAAAAATTGAAAATTGTGATTATATATCAAATTTTGAGTATTTTATTTATATAAAACCATGGTTATGAACCTTAAGAAAAATCTTGATACTAAGATTTTGTGTAGTTTGTAATATGTACATGTTCAACATTGGTTTTTACTTATTTGTGAATGATGAATTAATGAATGGTGGTTGATCCCTTTGCTCACACTAATAGGGGATGTGGCCAAGTTCATTAGGAATTTTGCTAGGTTTTAGGTGAAATTGAAACAATTTCATTAATCGAAAAACTAGTGTATTTTTTATGTCCTCTAATGAATGGGGATTGGTTTTTTTATTAAGTTTTGGGTGAAATTGGGACAATTTCATTAAATAAAACATTTAGTGAATTTGTTGTGCATTTTAGTGAACAAGGACAAGTTGTTATAGACATAATGATTTCATTAACATTTGGTTGAATAGGAAATTTACATGTATCAATAATAGTCATATTTTAAAGTTGTGTGGCATGTATATGGTGAACATACAATTGTTGGCATCAAGGTTTGAACCAGTGTTGGGAAGATATCAAAAAAATTTAATGACCAATTATTCCAATTCTTACACTTTATTTTTCCAAAAAACGAGGACAAATTTCCTTTTTAAAAAAATTCCATTCCTAGTTCTTACTTTTTTTTAATTTTCAAAACTAATTCTTTCACAAATGGTTCTTACTTCATTCATGTTAGCTGAATATACCTAGATAATTATTTAAGTCAAATTTAAATTCAAACTATTTTCTTACGATCATTTCCAAATATTTTAGGTATATTTTCAAACACAATAACCAATACAAGTTTTGAAATATGACAAATAAACATCAAAATAAAATTATGAAATATTTGAATGGCCAAGGTAATAATCATTGCATACAATGTATAAACATTCTTGTGTTTCCTTCAATTCATCTTGCTAAGATGAACTTTCAAACTATTATAATTCCTCCTTTAGTCCCAGATTAAATTCTATCAATTTTACCAAACTAAAAGGGGGCTTACAACTAGCCCTAACTTCATTGGGCCAATTATTATTCACAATGATTAAGATCTCAACATGGGAAAATATTTTCTTAGTTTCAATTGACAAGCTCTTTTGCAAGTTCACCAATGTTCACCATCATTTCAAAAATATGCACACTACAATCTTCTTCACTTCTATTAAGAAACAAATTTCACTCCCCAATAATGAATGTAAATGATGATAAAATTTCAAGAGCATAGGAAACAAGGATCTCCTATCATGTTCTTCAACTATGGGCACCCTTTGTTCATGACCAATAAAAGAACGTATTAATTTCAAGCTTTTGTATTTAGGATCTAAGATTAGGGATGACATATTGTGAGTTTTCTTCTCATTATATTTTGTTAAGAAAGAAAGAACTTGAAGTAATCACCCAACATATTTCCTTTTCATGTTCAATGCAACACTTTTCAATTTTATTATACACACCTAAGTCATCTTCCATCAAGTTATCCAAAACACGAGAATTGTTAATATATAGTTTTAGTTTAAGGCCCATGGTTGTAGTTGCATGCAACACATCATTAAACAACCATGACCCTTTAACTAATTTAAAACACATTTAGTGACAACAAAAGACAAACAATCAACAATAATTTGCAATATATGTCATGTGAGAGGGGGAGGGGGGTTGTAGACGATTGGTGACCTCGGCACCAATCTACATGTTGTAATAAAGGACAATGGATTTTCAGAATTATAAATCACCTTTACTTCACTTGCAAACTTGCGTAAAAATCATGTAATCAAAAGTAAAATTATATAACAAAGGATTTCAAATTTTTAAAAACAAAACAAAAATATAGTGATTGAGAATTTTACCTTGTTTTCATTGGTGTGTTCATTAGTGCAACCTTTCATCCACTCTTGTTGCCATTTCCCTTAACATTTTAGGCCACATTATACATTTCTACAAATTTGATAAAAAAACATATTTCGAGCCTATGTAAACATTCTCTTCAATAGTGCATACCCATACGCCTTAAAAAGATATGTCCTTTAAAAACTTTCCTTCACACCCAAAAATGTCACAACTAATTACATATTTGAGTAGAGTTATCATTATATTCAAATTAGATTTTTCATCTTTCATATAAGCAATGATTTTTTTGGTCAAACTATATTACAAGATCTTGTAGATTTTTTTGTCAACAATGGGCATGAAGTTTCAAATGCCTCAAACAAGCCAATTGTAATATGGTTTGGCATCCAACCCATTCCCAAAAATTCATAACCAATGTAAAAACATCATGTGCCCTTTTGGACATCCAAAAATCAAAGCTTTTAGTTGTAGACACAATTTGTTAAAACTAGCAAGACATATAATTATTTTTTCTTCTCAACCAAGTTTGGTAACACTTCCTAACCAAAGCTCTTTATGGAAAGGATCACAACATGAAGGCATAACCTCAATATGAAGTGTTTTAACTAGACGATTTCAACAAATTGAAATATAGGCAAATTATTTTTGACGATAAGAAGACCCAAGTTTTTTTTTAAAAAAAATTGTTGCACATTCATTTTTTAAAAAGTGTCCATGGCCCCCAAAAAATAAAAAATTGCACTAAAACTTATTGCAAGACTTTTTTTGTAGGTTGCATTTCCATTGGACTTTTCATGTTTAATATTCATTTTTTCTTCACATTTTTTTGCAACTAATCCATGTTTTGATCCAAATGTTTTTTCAATGCAATTATACCATTACTTTTGAAATATGAAACTAAACCTTTCCTCAACCTTGTTTGTTTGTTCAAAATTAGAATATTAACATGAACATTATAACATACAACACAACACATAATTTGTGACACCTTGACATCAACTTTTAAACCATCATTGACATAAAAAGTTTGAACCAATGTTGGGTGGGTATTAAAACCCAAGTTCAAAATCAAAATGGAATTTAGTTCAACTCATTTCTAAAAGAACCAACGGGTATCAACAAGGGTGATATCTTATTCATTAGGTACCATTTTGTAAAAAATTAGTTGGCTAAGAACTAGGTTCTTTTAATAACCTTAAATAAATGAATTTCAAGTAAGTTATATTAATAACCCCCATGAATGGATCTTAAGGTATAAGGTTCTTGGTAGTTAATTAGTTGTAGGTTGGGTAGGCATTAGGGTTCAAGGTGGCATCACATCTAGTTTTGTAAGGAGGGGAGGTGTGAATTGTACCAAAAACCTAATCACTCAATTTAGGACCCACTTTTTTCTACCTTCTTCATTCCATTGTTGTTTTTGTTCTTTGCATTATAGATCTTGTTTTTCTATGAGGTTTTTTTCTTTTTTGCTTTGGTTTGGTTTCTTTTAGTATCATTTTTTGTTTCTTGTGGTGCTACAAGTATCTATTTTGTGCTCATGGTGTTCCTCGTTGTGGATGTCTTGGAGCTTATGAAATTCTTAAATCACGCCAAAATCTAAGGTTGCAACAACTTTAATCAATGAGCACATAAGAGTCTAAGGTTGCAATTCCTAATGTTGCTTGAAGGCATGAAACATGCAACCCATGCGTCAAAGTTCGGGGTTTGGGATTGCTATAACTTTAACGATGTTACTCACATAATTTTTTAACTAAAAAATTGAAAGAACTTCCCACATATATTGCCCAACTCCTTGCGATGTTGGTTGGTGGTGCTATTGCACAACAATTCATTATTCAACAATGTTCATCCTTAGGCAATGTAGTTAGCACTTGGGTGGTGTTTGGGCAATGTTCAAGTGTTGTTCATTTTGTTACTTAAGCATTGGTCCTTGTTGTTTTTTCATAGTTGTTGTGTAGTTTATTGCTTTTGGTTGTTTTTCACAATCGTGGTGCATGTGTTGTTGCTTGTGATTTGTTACTTGTGATTGTTGTTCACATCTTGTAGGTGTTCATCAATGATATATTAGGTACCTCCTATTTGTTCTTTTATCATGGTTGTTATTTGTGATTTTTTTCCTTTTTTGGTTGGTATTTCCTCCCTTTTGCCTTTGTGCAAGTTGCAAGTGCAAATGGTGCTTTGTGTCTTTGTTTTGGGGTACAACTTGACAACCTTGAACTCTAAAAAATTGTATGTTTTTCAAAACATTATTTTTTTGTGTTTTTATTTTGTGTTTTGTTTATGTGTTGTTTTTTTTGCTGTTTGTAGTATTATCTTTTGTTTCTCTGAATTTCTTCTTAATGTTAAAATATTTTTGTAGTTGCATATATCTATATCATCATTTCTTTTGCATTTTGCATCATTTTTTAAGTGAATGATTAGTGATTACACATGATACATTGCACATCATACTTGTAAATGTTGTAATTGTTTCCTAGTTGTTCATTTTTCAATTTTTAAGAAAATAAATTACTAACAATAAATAATTGAAATGCATAACAAGATGTTAAAAATTTGAAAGTTTTTTTGTTTTTGTCTTTCTCAACCTTAGTCTCATAACACACTTGTAAAAAATGGAACCAATTGTTTGGGATGATATTTCCATGAATGAAAATGAAATTTCAACAAAGGAAATGAATGAAGATGAAAAGTTTGAAAGATCTAAAACATTGTTAAGTTCCTAGTTATAAAAAGGTTATTCATTAGAGTTAATTATGAAGAAAATACATGAATAAAAAATGAATTGGTCTCTTTGGAGACAATCAAATTGTCTTTGCCAACCAATTACAATTTGACATTGTGACAAAAGATGTCAAAGATTACATATATCACAATTAAACACTAAATTGTTTTACAAATCAAACTTTGACATATATAAAATATTAGGTATTTTCTTCAAATGAAACAAATGAAAATTCATTTTTGATGTTTTAAAAGATTTCTTCACATCTATAGTAAATAAATATAAAAACTTTCCAAGCCCTTTTAAGGAAAACACATTTGAATTTGATTGTTTAATAACAACTTTTAAAATATTTGTATGAAAAATATGTTTTGACAATTTGCAACCTTTGTTTATGAAAAATAATTTATGGCTAACATAAATAAAATATAAAAATATTCATTAATCTAAGATTAGCCATAGATTAATTGATATTACTATTTCATATTATATTATAAAATGAATAATATATTATGTCGATTTTTTTTTTGATATTTTATATGAAATGAAATTCTAATATATTTCATATTACAATATTACCAAACATATTATATATCATATATACAATATGATGTATGAACATATAATTAATAAGGATATTTACAAAAACTTCCAATGTTATATATTGTACATTAACGTTATATACATTTAACATACATAAATTAATAATTTCATATATAGAATAAAAATGCAACATATGAAATAATGATAATTATACATTTTAATCCAAGATTAAAATAATTATTTGAATAATATAAAAAATGGATGTTAGTGAATTGTTTTCAATAGAGAGGTAGGCATGAATGATTCAAGTTTCACCCAAGATAAAATGATGCAAGAGTATGGTGGCATAGTTCACTTTTGGAACCCCATAGTGAATTGGTTTAAATAACTACACTCACATTTTTTACTAATGGCATTAAATGAGAACCTTAGTAGGGTCAATTTGCATTTTTGTAGGGTTTCAAATGCTCTAAACTAGTGAATTAAACTCCTAATTAGTGTGGTCCATTGGAAAAAAACTCACAATAATAATTAAAATAATTTTTCTTGGTGACTTTTAGCTAGCTAGCAATGTTTTTGAAAATAATGCTAAAAATCAAATTTTAAAAAATTCTAATTTTCAAGTGTTGAAATTATTATTTAAAAAATTTCCAGCTTTGACATTAGGTTTGAATGGATATCTAACAACATATAAAATACTGGAGTTGGATTTTGTGTTCCCATCAATTTCTCACGATGCTACCCAAGTTCCCAATGTGTTCCCCAACATGTTCCCAAAAGGTTCTCACTCCTCACTTTATCCCATATCCTTCTTTGCCCTAAGTTTTACTCTTGTAACCTGTTTGAGCAGCCCAAAGGAAAAGATTACAACCTATTGATTTTGGGGCTGTCCAAAGCTTGATTATTTACTTAATTTTTTGGTGATGGGCCAATCAAAGACGCCCATTGGGAAAGAAAAAAAAAAAAAAAAAAAAAACTTTGGGAGCCCCCCAAAAAACCAAATAGGGGTCACAAAATACGGGGCTAGGTGGGTTTAGTGGAAAATACCCAAAACTTAAACCAGTTTCAAACCCCTGGAAATTTAAAGTTGAAATGCTTTA
>Ga0116227_10007029_pt1 | contig 22305 bp, 20 predicted proteins | sample S1TSphgellanicum_FD_89693 | JGI IMG/M metagenome (GOLD analysis project Ga0116227, IMG submission 89693) | Host-associated microbial communities from peat moss isolated from Minnesota, USA - S1T2_Fb - Sphagnum magellanicum MG | ecosystem: Host-associated > Plants > Peat moss > Unclassified...
GAGATATTGTGTTGTTATTTTTTTAATGTTGTTGTTGTGGTGTGGGGGGGGGGGGGGGGGGGGGGGGGAAAATGCAAAGAATTATGGAAGCATCAAGCTAAGCTCTACACTATCTCTTTCAGCTCCATAAGCGAAGGAGCAACATAGAAAAAGCACATAGCATCTCAAAATCATATAATATGTTTGTAAAAAAAAAGACCCTTTGTTTTTTAAAGGTTTCATATTTTTCTTGTTTCTTTTTCATTTAAAGTGATTAAAAAAAATTATTCATGTGTCAAGCTAAGCTTAACATTATTTTTTTCAGATTTAGAGGCAGGGAAAACATTAAAAAAAATCCCCCAAAAAAACATGAATGTGTTAGAATCTTAAAAATGTGAACTAAACCAATGACTAAACATGGACCTTGCCTAACTTTGATAACCATATCTTCCTCATTTAAATTTTGTTTGAGCAATCTAAACAACCATGGGAGTTGAGCTCTAAACAAACCTTTTGAACTTGAGGAGAAAAAAAAAGTAATTTCTTAGAATTCAAAGCGCATGAGAGCATAAGACCCCCCGCCCCCCAAAAGTTAAACAAAAGAAGGAAAAAAAAGGGCAGCCCAAAAAAAAGGGCAAAAAGAATCATTCTTTCAGTTCCCAAAAAGAAACAGTCAGTTGTACGTGTGTTTTCTTTTGCGCTGCAGCGTCAGTCTGTTTTCTGACACAGGGTTTTCTTTCTGCTTCTTCTTTTAGCACGAGGACGAGGGACTGGAAAGGGACGAGGGACGTGCCAGGGGTTTTGGACCTTGTGGTGGTCGTCGTGGGGGAGGAGGAAGAGGAAGAGGAATGTGGCTTTCTATGTGTTGAGATGACTAGCGTCAGGGATGTGGGAACGAAGAACAATCTCAGTTGCTATTGTTTTTTCTTTTTTCCACCCCCCCGCCCCAGAGATGAGAGTTGTTATGTCTTCAGGTTTGAGCTTTGCGCACAACAACTGAGAGGGTTGTTTTTGACCTACCATCGTGATCATGCGGTTTCTTTTGTTAGGCAAGTCAAGTGGGTAAGATGTAATAAACTCGAAGATTGGATTGAATTGAATTGGGTTGGTTTGGATTGCCGCAGATTATCAGATTGTTTTCTTACTTCTGAGAGTGAAGTTGTGGGGTGGTGTTGGCAATGTCTTTGATCATTTTTTTGGTTTCAGCAGTGATGATTCGGAACTGCATTTTCTGATCAATGGAAGGAAGAGGCAGCTGAGAATCAGTTTTTTTTCCCCCTCCCAATTTGCTTTTTCTGTGCTCATTTGTAGCTCCCTTTGGGTGGCAATTTGGGGTAATCCTCTATGGTTCTTTTGTGAGGTTGGTTGAAGCTGCTTCAAGTCACCATTTGAGTTTGGTACCCGGAGAGAAATAAAGCATTAGCAATCCTCCAATCTAGTCAACTTTGGGGTGCTCAGAAACATGGGGTTTAGGGTTTAGTGTATGATTCGGACCATTAGGTAGACTCATGCTGTGGCTCCTTTTGATTGAGTCGACAATGTGATTTACAGGCTCTGATGACATGGAAGATTTGTTGACAAAAAAGAGTGATTTGTCACAAGAGGTGTGCAAGGTGTTCAGCAGACAAGTCTTGTTGATTTGAGTTAGTGCGACAGAGTAGCTTGAAGCAGTAAACTATGGTGATAGTTATCCCGTTCTCGCTTTCTTGAGAAGACCAGAAGGGCTGTTAAAGGAAGATGTGGAAGGATGTGTACCCATCAGGCTCAGCTATCACTAAGTGTCGTGTACCTGTATACCTGAATGTCTATGACCTCACTCCCATCAATGGTTATATCTACTGGCTCGGCCTTGGAATCTTTCACTCAGGGATTGAAGCTCATGGTGCAGAATATGCATTTGGTGCCCATGATTACCCCACAAGTGGCGTGTTTGAAGTGGATCCGAGACACTGTCCTGGCTTCACATTCCGCAAATCTGTGGTTCTTGGAACAACTGATCTAAGCCCCTTGGAGTTTCGAAGCTTTGTCGAGCAATGTGCTGATGAGTATTATGGTGACACGTACCACCTGATTGCAAAAAATTGCAACCATTTCACAGATGACCTCTGTCGACGGTTGATGGGGAAGCCAATTCCTGGGTGGGTTAATCGCCTTGCCAGGATAGGCTATGCATGCAACTGTTTGTTGCCGGAAGGTCTTCAGGTAAGTGCAATGATGGACACAGCTGAGTTTCAGCATGTGGAGGAGGAGAGTGTACATGAGCTTGGGGAGGAGAAGGAGATGGTTGAATCAGAAAGTGATCATGAGTGTGCACTCATGACACCACCAAACCATGACAAGCAGGCTCTTTTGAGGGACGGCTTCAAAGAGGTTGTTACCAAACTCCAAAGAGACAAACATTTTTTGAGAGTCTGTCTCTGTGTCCTTGTTGCATTTGTGGCTCTGTCTAAACTGGGATGCCTGCTCCATTACACCAGGTCTAGGGTGAGAAATGCCATATGAGTATGGTGTGTCTTTCTTACCTTTTTTTTTACATTTTATTGCTGGTAATCTGGTGTGACTTCTTATATGTCTAGAAATTTGATTCCTTACAACTACACAACAATGTGCCAGGTTATTCATGATTGGTTTTGTGCCAAAATTTGAATAAAATTGTTCTACTATGAATGATCATGAGCTGGTATGCCAGACCCAGTTTGTGATTCAACCATTACCCCAATGGAAGGAAGAGGCAGCTGAGAATCAGTGACTGTAATTGTTTTTGTCCACTTAGTGGCTCAGATCCTAACTGTGGACAGTCTAAGAGAGCAGATTCAAGACCAATGAGAGATTGGAAACACAGAGGGTCTAGTATAGATATATTGTTCCTTTAAGATAACAGGGTTAGTGATAATGAATTGGTAGTGAAAACTGCAGATAAAAGGAATGGATGTGGTGGTAAATGCTGTGCTGGAGAATGTGCAAATTCCATCTGAGGTGTGTACATCACCACTGCCACCAGGTGTGCTTGCAGATGAGAAGGAACCCTTGGAAAGAGCTACATCCCAGTGAGTGAACTTCACACATGTTGGGAAATCCTAAAGGTTTTTCTAAAGCATAGCTTTTAACATGCAGTAGAGGTGTATGAGTCAAAACATCAACTTTAGTTTGGCATCACTTGAGTTATAAGGCTGGATCAAAGGAGATTTGAGTTGGTATGAGAAACTGTATAGAAATTACCAAAGAATCAATTTCTGTAGAAGGCATCTTGGCAAAGCTTGAGATTTGGGTTGGTAATGAGGAAATGGTAGCTAATAATGATGCCATTCATCTAGTTCAAGTACTACTAGGAAATTGTGGGATTTGTCCAAGTGCATTGGGTGCATGTTCTGATTTTGCTGAATCTTAGATTTGGACTGAGGAGAATATTGTGCGTTTTGCAGGCATTGGTTTGGAAGTTTTGATGGATTTTGGCACTGGCCACTTATGGAGGTTTTTATATTCACAGATGTGTGAGATGGTGTGTTACATGATGATGCACCTCCAGCAGGCAACACTAAGTCTGGAGTAGCACCACTGCAACTGATGACTCTTGCATACCAACTCAGAGGAAGAATTTCCATTACCACATCAGGTTTTCCAGGTGATGCAGATCTACATCCCAGGCAGTACGGATCATTGACAAAAGTGTTGTACTATCTTGAAGAAGGGCTCATTCCCCTCATGTTTCACTATTGTATGTAAACTAAGAAATACATGTGAGACAAACAGAGTTCAGAGATCCTGTAGCTTCGTACCATAGCTTCAGCATTCAATTTCACAGTATTCAGCAAGACCCATCATTGGGTCAATTCTTTGGTCACAGATTGTTGGACCCCTGTGAGTGAAATCTAACAGCAATTTGCATTGTGTTCTGGTTGAGTAATGGTCTGTTTGTTATCATTGATGAACCAATGAAATAACATGCCAGCCCAAATATTGGAAGTGTGTATGGCAGCCAACCTAGCAAGAATCTTGATGGAAAGTGATAACAATTTCTTAAGGGGTATAAAGACCATCGGATTTGCAACAATTCAACACTCTATCAAAAGCTAGGATGCATTTTCACTATGCCCAAAAGGAACAATGCAATACAGCAGAGAATGAGACCACAGGATCCATACTCTCTGCTATTTTACCAGGGGAACTACATGCAAACCCTGCAATTGGTTATGACTGGTGTTGTTAGGTTGTGGGTTTGGTTCTTGGACCATTTTCAGTTGTTCTTCTTCAGATTAAAGGTTCTAAAATTTGAAAAATACAGAATTGGAATTGAACTCGGAATCCAGTAGACCCATATGGAACCAAACCTTCCATGGGACCTGACATTGGCCTCCAAACCCTTTTATGAAGGTTCTAGTCCTTTATGAGACCAAGTTTTTTAAAACAACATCATCAACAACAACAACAATAATAAAAATTAAGGCATGGAATTATTACTTTTGTGCAAAAGTTGGAGGAGGGCGTGCTTGTAAAATCTTAAATCTTAGTGTTAGTGTGTATTCATATTAGTTTGTTGTGAGGTTGATTCAAATTCTAAAAAAGAATTCATGTCATGGCATGAGGTGGATTTGATTGGCCCATCACCCCCAAAAAAAAAGACTCTTTTGACATTTCCCAAAATGGATAGTATGTAGTCTTTCCCTTGCACCTAGGTATGTAGGTGACAAGAGTGAAACTTGGGCAAAAGATGTAAAATGTGATGTTCTTCCTATAGAAGACATCAAGACTTTTTACTATAATATTATGATTAGTCAAAAGTAGTAAGATTTCCTTAAAGTTGCAATGCTCATTTTTGTTTGCCCTTTATGTGTTGGGTGTCTCACAAAAGAGATGGGTTCATTAATAAAACATAAACTTCAATCACAAAAATTCTACAATCTACTTGATTAGTTAAGTTGAGGTGTAATTAAGGATTATGATCACCCCTAGTATAACCTAAGTTAGGACATTGCTTTTGCAATTTCCATTTCTTGGAAGGTGCTTGAAAAGCTTTTCTTCTTTTTCTAGGGAGATTTGGGGTTGTTTGAGCATTTAAACCTAAATTTTTTATGTGATAATTACTATCATAATCATGAAGGTGTAACTAAGAAGTTTCAATTAGTATCATGTGAAATGAAACTTAATCATGTACGGTGATATTTCAATATTTTGTGTTTATGAATAAAGTTTTATAACTTGTTTCAATTCAATGGTTTTCACATAACATAGGATTTCATGGTTGTATAATAAATTGCTTAAGCTTGGTTTTGTTTACTCATTTTAGTCCTACATTTTTGTTATGCAGTTATGATTATGGGGAGGATAATTGTGACTATCACCTATTTAGATTTCGGGAGAATGAACTATATTTGAAAGAACTTGAGGATGTTGATTGATGCTAAGTTTGGTTGTTTAAGGTAGGACTATAACAATGCTATGATTCTTGTCCATTCTTTTGATTTTAACTCAATTTTTGAATCTCCAAATGAAGAATGTGAATCCACTTTCAATATTCATGTTTGAAAAGAACTTTTTTAACGATAAAAGAAAACCCAATTTGAACAAGGCTTGCCATTTACAATATTTTTCTGAAATATTTGAGACACTTCGCAACTCTAGAGCCAAAGCAATTCCCATTTGACACAATTGGGTAGTTTAGAACTCAACCTCAATAATAACATAACATGTTCCTTTTAATCTTTTATTGGGTTTATAAAAAGTTTGGAATTTTCATTTTCACCTTTCAAAATGAGCTAATACCTTTCATAGTAAGAATTATAAAGTGTTTCCAAGTAGGAGTTTTGAATGACTATCAAGTGTGCCAACTCATATGGGTTAGCCTTTTAAATTATTTTAAGTTGGCTCAATGGAAGACACTCAAGGAAATAGAAATGGCTCCATTTGCTTAAGATGATATTGTGATGGATTTTGACACATAGTGGGGTACTTATTTGGCCCTTTGTGTTAGGGATGGGCTTAAAGTTAAATGATGTTATCACATTCCTAGGAGGAATGACATCAATTGGTAAGGTGTCCCCCCTCCCCCTCAATGTTCATGGTGAGACTATTCACCTTGCTCTCCTGGGGTGAGTTTATTTTTCCTCATTTGTGCCACAAAAAAAGAGCTAATATGTATGATGCATGGACAAGGTTTAAATTTCATAATCATTCTAACTCCAATTAATGAACCCAATTTACATGTATCCTTACAAAGAAAAATATGATTTTTAGGATCAAGGCCTAAAAGTTGTGGTGTTTGTTAATTCAAGGCCCTTCTACAAGGTTCTAGAAGAAATGTATATTAAGTTTTTCTTTTTATAAAGATAGCCTAAGTTGAAAGTAAGTTAAATACAAAAAAATTATTTGGTCTAACATGAAATTCCTATTTTTTGACAAGTTGGGGGTTCAAATCTTGGCAACTTAGGATTATTAGTTATCAAAAGATAACCTTAACTTTAATTGCAAATAAAATACAAGGGGGGTTTAAGACTTATAATTTTTTTTCTTTTTTTTTGGGTTTAATTATGTCTTTTTTAGTTTTACATGCCTTAAGTTTGTTTTCTCCTATTTCTTCCTCACTATAATTCTTTGCTTTTGAATTATACTTTTGCTACCTTTAGTCATTACTTTTGTGTATTTTCAGGTTGTTATTTTTAATTTTTGTTTCAATAGATATGTATATTAAATTGTTTGTGTTCATTCTAGGCTCAAATGAATAAGGTTTGTTTTTTCACTGGTTTTCGTATGACATTATGTTTTGTTTTGTTTTGTTTTGAAAGCATCAAGTTTTGGTCCAATGAAATTTGACGACAAAACAATAAATGTCCATTTTTTATAATGGAAAACATTAATCATGCAATTTGTAATGTTGCATTTGATTGTATGGTTCTAAATTTGTAGGACAATTCTTCTTCTCCATTTGGATCCCCAACCAAATTGTTCATATCTTGTTTTCTTCATTCAATTTTCTTTTTGAAAAATGTTATCAAATGTCCATGTTAAGTGCAATGGACTTGTCATATTTGCATGCAAAGTTAGCATCAATTCATTTTAGTCCACCTTATGTTTTCATGTCAATTTCCATTTTTTAGGGTTTGAAATTTAATCATGTTGTGACTTGTGACACCCTTATGCCTAAAGGGTTGGAAATTCAATCTAATCTACACTTAAAACCTTCTTTTATACTTAGGTGGAAAGTTGCATAACTATTACCAACCCTTTAGCCTTAATTTATAAATAGGTCTATTCAAAGTGCAAGCTTAGCAACATTTATCAGCAGGTAGAAATATATATATATATATATATATATATATATATATCTATATAAAAGACCAAATGTCAAGTTATACGATAATATATTATTACCTTGTTACATTGGCTTTGCAAAAGATCAACAAATACATCCACATTTATGTATTCTATTTGAAATCACTTTTTGTCTAATATATTTCTTACTCATCCTTAGAAACTTCTTTGGGCTATGTGTTATTTGACAATCCCACATCACTAGTAGGAGGGTTAGAAAGGTCCTTCTTAGGCCATTCCATAATAGGTAATGGCACTACCCCTTGGGGGGTTCACTTAAACCAGCAACAAGAGTTAAAATAGGGTAAAATGTTCCATGATGTTCCCCCAAAATAATTCACAGTTCGCACTAACACCTGGTGAACATTCCTCAAAACGTGAGACCAAATGAAAACTAACTCACATTGTACCCGAGTTAGTGTCTCCCTCCCAAACATGCAGAGCCAAATTAACCTAAGAAAACTTGCGCTTTTGAACCCGTTTACACTTGGGTTGCCGGGTTGTGATTTAGGGTTATGAGCCGCCATCGCTTCTTTCTTCACACTTTGTGCAAAGCTCGCTCTACGCCCGCACCGTGCGTTCTCTGCTCTCCTCCTAACGAAGCTGCAGCAGCACGTCGCCACTATGGTAAGACCTTATTCTCTTCTTTTTCTCCTCTTTTTCAATGGTTTTTTTTCCTTTTCCAAAGGTAAGTTTTCTTTTGGGTATCTGAGCTCTGAACTTTCCAGTCTCATCTTGAATAATGTCGCTGATTTCTTTGCTGGAAAGAGTTACGTCGTAGTCCAACTCGTAAGAGTTGTCCCATTTGATGTGTTCTGTTGCTGTTGTTTTTTCTTTTTTTTGGGCACTCCCTTGAGCGTCCATTTGGAATGAGTTTAGAAAGGAAATTGCGTGTCTGATTTCCATGTAGAAGCCGTGACGGAATGTGATGAGATTTGGGGTTGTTTTGGGGATACTTGCAGTCGCTCATTGCGAATGAGGATTTTCAGCATATTTTGCGTGTGCTCAATACCAATGTTGATGGAAGACAGAAGATCATGTTTGCCTTGACCTCCATCAAGGGAGTGGGGCGACGATTTGCGAACCTTGTTTGCAAGAAGGCAGACGTAGACATGAGTAAACGGTAATGTTGTTTTCTGGTTCGGCTTTCCATCCCTGTTTTTCTTTTTCTTTCCCTGTCTCTTTTTAGTCTTGACCTCAAGTGATTTTGGTCTTCCCAGGTTTAGGGTTTAGAGGTTGCTAGTTCTGCAATGGCTGCAGAAGACACTGCTTCCTTCCCCATAAGAAGTGAAGTTGGCATCTTCATGGCATGGTCTCTGAAATCCTTCTCAATCAGAGGTGCAATAGTAGTCTTTTCATTGTCTCCTTTGTAACCTAAACCCTGAACCCTAAACCTATAGAAAATATTGGTTCTGAGTGCTTGCCCTGCCAGGTATGACAAAGATAATTCTCACAGTATGCTCTTATTGTCTTGCTAAAGAAGACTTGTTTCAAGAAATCAATTTTGTTTTACTCTGAATTTAGATCTTCCTCCAATAGGGTATGGGAAATCCTTGTTGACAGAGTCATGTAATTATCTTTTTGTATTTCTTGCAAACCTATCAAAGAAATACTTGTTGACGGAATCATATTATTATCCTGTTGTATTTCTTGCAAACCTTTCCCCAAAATATCAAAGACACCACCTTCCATGCTAATGATGTCTCAAGACAGTTTTGAGCAGTTGAACATTTTCCTAAGTGTCTAAGAGCAACTCCAGCAGTGCTCAGTATATGACCCTGCAAATTAAATTCGGATGAAGAAAAGTCAGAACATGTCAGTTTGGCTCAGCAAAATGGTTTTGGCCCAGCATTTGTGCACAGCTTGCTGAGGCTGGTTAAAGGTACTGCAAGGCATAACATCTTGTGTTGATTGGTTAGATAGCTTGATTGGTCCGGGTGGGTTGCTATTAGTAGTCTACCACCTATTTCAGTCCCAGTTTTAGTTTTATGGGTGGGGTTGGAAAAAGTAAATAACTGACCTTGGATATTTGAGAAATATTTTGGCAGGGTCACATGTTGACCGCTGCTAGAGATGCTCCAAAGGCCAGGGGCTCTTGGTTTCTCAGCAACATTAGTCCACGACTTGTTGTTTGCTTGAATTTTTCTAAGCATATAAGAACATACCTGCTACATGATAACCCTAAAGGGGAGATGTAGTTGCTGCTTTCTGTAGGCAGTTTTTCCCCAATTGCTGTTTTCTCTGTCTAACATAAGCTTTCCTATGTTGACAGTGCTGGAGAGCTGAGTGCTGCAGAGCTTGAGAATCTTATGGTGATTGTGGGGAATCCACGACAGTTCAAGATTCCAGACTGGTTTTTGAACAGGAAAAAGGACCACAAGGATGGTCGTTACTCACAAGTTGTGTCCAATGCCCTTGACATGAAGCTCAGGGATGATTTGGAACGCCTAAAGAAGATCAGGTAGAATACCTCTGGCTTTTTTTGGGGGGACCAGGGGGGGGATGGGCAGGTGGAGAACCTTACCTTGAATGTTAGAAGTTCATTGTTGATTGTCACAGTTGGCTAAGATGAGTGTATATGAATGGGATTGCAGGAACCATCGGGGTCTTCGTCATTACTGGGGCTTGCGTGTCCGTGGGCAACACACCAAGACCACAGGACGGCGCGGGAGAACTGTGGGTGTGTCTAAGAAGCGATAAATGGTATGCTGTTTTTCTTCAGTGTACCTATTGCTGCAGTTGCTTTTGGTTTTTGCTATGGAGCTGGCAGCAAATTTCATAGCACATGAAACCGAGACAATTTTTTTTTTCTGTATTGGTGTCAGACCCCACTAGTTAGTATTTTTGGATTGTGAGAATCAACTACTACTGTTATTGCTGTGAGTTGGAAATTTGCCTAGGAGATTTACTGAACATCCATTCTGGGAGAAAAAAGTGGATGTGAAGAGGAGATTGTCATTCATCATGAATGAAAGTGACGAAAAGTGGATGAAATGGATGAAAGGATGATGGGGTTTCATTCATTTTAGATGAAAAATGGATGATGGCAAACTGAATTCCATACCATTATGAAAAAATTGATGTTTATGAATAATTTTTATCCATGGACCAAGAACTAAAATACACAAATTATCATGACTTACTCTATGATATACATTCTTATTTTTATGCCTTTTTTGACTGTTTTAGGAAATGTATGCCGGTGAACATCAATTCAGATACCTGTAACATGAGTTGAAATCCAAATTAAATACAAATAAAATTGTGTGAGTATATATTGTGAAGTTTAAATAAGTAATAAATAGACTTGCAAGCTAATTATTGATATAAATGTTCAAATCATTCAAATGAAAATCAAACACCCAAGATTTTCAGTAAGGGCACCCATTGAACGAAATTAGAAGAAACAAAATTGTAGACATATAAAAGGCAATTGTTGATCAAATATCAAAGACAATTGTGCAAGTAATCACAATAAATTGACAAAAATTGCACCTTCTTTATTCATTCTAAAGCGTCACCTTCTCGTACCCCTATCCATTTTGGGCTTAATTATAACAATATTTACAACCTTGGAAAATCTATTTCCACTAAGTTTTTTACATGTGGCTTGTTTTAGACTTGTATTTCATCCTAAATATTGCACCTTTTACCCTTTCTCCATCATAAATCATATTTTGAATTTAAAATTTGATTGCAAATAGTACCATTTTAAAATGAATGTCGTTTTGTTTTTAGCAGGATGATCATCCTATTTTTTTGGATATAGTAACACATGTTGAGATCAACATTTCCCTCTTCCAAATGGCACTACAAGATGTCCGAGCCATGTTACCTTAGGGTGTCCACTTTCATGTCCCACCCCTTGAAAGCTTAGTGGTTTAGTCTTAACCCCAATTGTGAACTTTTCAAGCGAATTTTTTACATGAGCAAGATTTTGCTTCCTTTTTAGTAAACGTTCCTTCGAATATTGTGTGAGCATGTCTCCGCTCATGTGCGGGTCCAGGGGCAGGTGTTTGGTATTAACTCATCTTAACACACTAGCATTTCGTTCATCATCGGTTCATTTTTGTATAGCACTACGTACTTGCATTGGCTTGTCACATTTTATAGTTGCACACTTTTCATAGTGTTAGTGTGGTCATACCATTGACAATTTAGGTACCCATTTGCTTCAAGGTCCCTGTGGGAGTGAACGCACAATAGCCTATGACACACTTTGAGATACTATTATAACTATTACTTTGGAGAGTGAAGCACATGTTCAAAGGGTGGTCTCCCACTTTTTCCTTTGCCACATTTGACAATGAGTGGACCAAAGATGGCTTCCATACTTTGATGGACATTATCATTGCTAATTCGACTTGCATAAATATGATGTAATGAACATTGATGACAACAACAAATGCAGTGACGATGGTTGCTTAGGAGAAGACATGATCCTACACTGAACAAACATTAGCTAATGATTTCATTCCCTTCGCTATTGAGACGTATGGGTGTTTTCATTCTTGTTTTGATTCATTTTTGGTTGCTTGTGCACAAACCATTATTGTCGCAACCCCACTTTGAAGGAAGTGTGAGGTCGCCACTCACACTCTCGAAAATGGGACTTAGGAGTCCTCCAGGACTCCCGAAACTTTAGAGTTCAATTGCAAGGGTCAAAACACCTCGCATTAGAGTGTTTTTTATACCGTTGAAAAGGTCTTGAAGTGTACATGTCCAAAATGGCCTCGCATGAACCATTTGGACATCTATAGCACAAGTTATGGTCGAAAGAAAGGCTGAGAGTCAAACTGGTAGTTTGATTCCCGACCACTAAAAGTTAGGAATCGACCTGATCCCAATGCGTGCAGGTGAAGTGCGATGCACCGTTGGAAAGCTCTTGAGGAGAGCTACAACTTTGCTTTAGACCTCGTCCTGACCCGAGGTCGGGGCGAGAAGGTATGAATGCCCAAAGTCCCGAGAGTCCAAACCGGGACAGTTTTGGGACTCCATTTTGGGAGTCCCGGGAAAAAGTGCCATTCGGATGTAAGTGTGGCGGTGATATGCATAGAATACTATATGGGGGAAGGTGGTGGCTTCCCCCGAATCCGAGCCGTGGTGAGTCAAGTGAGTCCAAAGGTTGCCCGTGGTTTGTCCCAACATCAAAAGTGTGCAGAATGAGTTCTAACCAACTTGTTGGTTAGTTTTGGATGCAGGACCGAATAACTAAGTAGCTTGTCCTTCTTCCTAGTTTAATCCCAGAGCTTTCAGCATGCCCCTCTTACCCCCTTTAGTGCTGGAAGTTGGGAGCGTGCCCCGAGTCCCCCACATTTTCGCAACTTGAGAGACTTAGCCCCAACTTGGGCTAACTAGGGATTTGGGAGCGTGTCAATTATTGTGCGCCATCAGTGATTCATTTTAATCCTTTCAATGTTCATTTCGCATTATTGATAACATGTGTCCATAGCCCTATAGTGTGCACGAGTGATAGCGATTTTTCAGTGGGCTATTACATTTAGTGGGGGTTTTTCATCTTTTTCACACATCATAGCTATTGCACCTCCATCACTAGCTGATTTGTGGCAGACGATTGCTTTTTCATTTTAAGTCTTCTTTTGTTACGTTGATCGTCATTTCGTAGCCTTGGGTCCTATTTGCATAAGGTTTTCTTTTCCTTATATTTCATTAATTGTTTACTTTTGTTTTTTTTTTTCCCTCTTTGGGTTGTGTTTACTTGTGTTCTCATTTGCCTTATACTTTTGATGGATGGGTTCCCATCCTTGATTTTTATATACAAGGTTTTTCTTTGATTTTTATTTTGTTTCATGAACTAGTAATTTATTCGTTGTTGATCCCCATGTTTGCATGGTGATTGTCTCATTTGTAATTTGAGTTTAAGAATAAGAAAATTTGGTTTCCAAGCCAAATTGGTTGGGTGCTTGCCAGGTTTATTCTAACTAATCTTGTCAAATGGTAGGGAACCAATTCTCCTACAGTGAGCCCAAGTTCATCTGGATCATCCATATCTTTTGGAGATTAATACTTATAGTACTAATGTTGGTTCTAGCTGTAGAACTATGTGATATGATTTAGTCATGTGAAGAAGTAATGTGATCCAAAGTTCAGGTTGAAAATGTTAATTTGAAAAAGGAGAGGACTAACTTTGATACAATGCATAAGAGAGATGACAAAAGAGAGAGGTGAGGTAATTAATAGGAGGAGAGGGATGAAAAAAATACTAATTTAGAAGTTTTTGATAATCACTGATTGATTTACTAACTAATCCATAAGGAGATGAACAACGATGCTATAACAAACTAACACCCACATTGATACTTTCACCTTTGGAAATGAGGTTTCGTAGTGGCCATATTAAGCCCAAAAATTGTTGGATTTGAACTCATAGACCTTGATTTAGTTTAAACATTAGATATTTGTAATATTTGGAAATGATTTAAATGGATTCAACAATTTTTGCTATCATTGAAATGTGGGTGTTGGTTCACTCAAGGGGCAAATCGATTCGTGGGTGCTACCATTAGGAATCACTTCATCACCATCCAAAGAAAGGTGGACCTTGTTGGGCTCAAATTAGCTTAACTTAATTTTGATTAGGTTAAAACATATGTTCTCATCCTAGTAGGACTTGAGGGGTGGTGGCCTAGTTAAGATAAGGGGGGAAGTAGGTTGGCCAGATTAGGACAAGGTTGGATCTCTTATCCTTGTCCAAGACTAGCTAACCTTTTTGGATAAAGGGGTACAAATAGAGTGAAAGATGCTTATTAGAAGCATCTAGCAATTAGGGTTAGGGTGGGACAATATTAGTGGCACCTCCAAGGAGCTGAAAAACAAGGAACTTGTTGCTAACTTTTATTTTTTCTTCTTGAGTGACAAGCGGGGCATGAAGGGGTTGTGAGAAGGAGGGAATAATGATGATAGTTGTAAGGAGGGGCAAAAGATCTTGGCATATCATGAAAGGGTGAGACAGCTGAAGGTGGGAGGCTACAACATCATGAAGTAGCCAACTTCTCAAGGTGTGGTCAAATCAACATGTGTGTTGATGAATGGAAACAAGATCTTCAAGTGGTGATGGTTGTGGGTAGTGCAAGTGTGGGGGGAGGAATTTATGAGTATGGTGATTGGAAGGTGGTTAATGGAGGTCAAGAAAAAAATATTTAGACTTTTATTGAAGTGAAAAACTAGGAGTAGAAAAGTTGAGGAAGTTTGGGGTTATTGTGGTGAGACTTAGGAACAAAGATACGGGTTTTCCCTCTTGTGTAATAAGAGCAAGAAGAACTATAATTTAGGCTTTCTAGTAAAGGAAAATAAAAAAGAAGACTGTTTGGGGATGTGGTAAAGAGCTTTGGAAATATAGGTAGTTGGGAGGAAGTGTGTAGTGAAGGAAAGTAGTGTAGAAAAGGTGTTAGGGTTTAGTAAGGAAGGAGTGGAAGACTTGAGGATTGAACCAAAATTACATTATAACCATTTCTTAGAGGTGTGGCACTTGTTTTTTTGGTAAAGACTTGTTGTACTTTTGGTTCAAGGATGCTTGCATGAGGCTAACTTGGTTTAGAGTTGTAGTTTAAGTGCAAGGAGAAGGGCATGGTAAAAAAATAAGATAGCTATTTGCAGCAAAAAAGGAAAAGGATTAAGAAGGGAATGGTTAAAAGAAGAAGTAGGATAGCTGTTTACAACAAACAAGGGGGGAAAGGATAGAAAAAGGAGTGGTTAGAAGAAGAAATAGGATGTTTGTCCACAACTGATGAGAAGAAATTGAAAAAAAAAAAAAAACAAAGGGGAGAGGAAGATTTTACTAGGGTTTGAACATAGTTAGGCCATGCCCTTTGGAATGGTTGTTAGATAAGGGAATGGATAGGAAAATCTATAGATTAATTAAATAAAAAAATTATAGGGTAGAGGTGGTGGGAATTGGTCAAGAATTTGTGACTCCCCCCTTTGATAATCTCCAAGGGGTTAAGGGGGAATGGTGTAGGACAAGGTGTTGAGGGTGCGCTAAAATAGACCTAATTTAATTTAATTATAAAAATTTAATGTTTAAAAAAAAAATTGTTGATTTGCACCACATGGGCTTTGTGTTCCTCACCTATGTATACATTATGAAAAAATTGTAAACATTTACATAAGCTACATAAATGAGAAATTTGTATTCTTAAAATATTTTTGACATTTGTTTTTAAGATTCTTGATTTTTGATGATTAAGTGTCAATTTGCATCATTATAATATTTATTTATTTATTTTTGGTTTATTAACTATAGTCATTAAGGTATGGCCTAATTGTTGATTGAAACAAAAAAATGGAAATTATTACAAATTTGTACACATCTATGTGATGGTGCTTCAAGACCTTGTAATCTTGATTTTCAAAAATTGCTTAAAAATTTATGATAACTTCAATTCACTATCTATTAATCAAATATTAAAGAGGACCATTTTAGGCCCTCTTAGAAATTTAAAGCATTAAGAAAAATGAAAAAAATGTTTCATTTGTGTTTTTGAACAACATAACCCAAAGTGTTATTTTCTTGAAACTTTTTCATTGACCATTCATTTGGAAAAATTTATTAATCCGATTGAAGTTTCAAATTGTGCACAACTTGGGTAATCTTTTGGTATAAAATTAAAAGTGAAAAGTCTTCTTTAAGTGAATCTTAGATTGTCTAGAAATTGAATGGGTTTAAGAAATTTGGGGTGTGACATTCCTAGTGGTACTACCCAAGGATGGGTTTGCCCCAATGCAAAGAAGGATGATTATTTGTTTGGTTTCCATTTGATACTTTGTGAGACATATTAAAACAAGTGTGTAGGGGGGAAGGGATATATAAAATTATCCTTATTCCAAGTATATTTGTAATAATGTGTGGTTAAGTTCATCTTGCCAAGACTTACACAAAATGTGGAGAAATTGATGATTTGGAAGGAGTTTATTGAATAAATGGCAACCATTAGTTATGTGGATGTATTTTGGGTGTAGAAGAAGGTTAAGAACAATTCTAATAGGATACCACAAATGCCCTTGAACAATAACTTATTCTAAATGGTTACAAAAATGATGTTGACTTTAACCCATCATCACCATTAAAATAAAAGAGGTTAGTAGACCTTGTTAGAATTCTCCTTTCAACACATAATTGAACAACAAGATAAAAAAATGTTTTATAGGTCATTACATCAAACTTGCTAATGTTAGACACCAAATCTATTATTTTGTGCACGAGAAGCAAAACATCAATTGTCATTTTGAAGATTGCATCATAAACACAACAATCTAAAAGAAGGGAAATTTTTTGGAGTTGATGAAATGTGCCTTGATTTTGTGCATTATTCTTGAATGTACCACATGATCCTACCACTAGAATTGGTTAGAAGTTGATTTCATAAATGGTTTTTTTATTGAAATGCATATTGCATTGGGTTGATGTGTAGGAGGAATTGAAATGTGTATCACCTCCCAAACGCAAAAGTTTTGAAAGCAATTGTAAACATGGCCATGATAACTCTCAAGAACTCATTGATTTTAGGAGATGTTATAACCATGACCATGTTCTTCATGCTAAAAACATTCATGATGTTTAAAGATACAAAATAATATTTTTAATTACATCAGGTTCAAGCATTGTAAAAGTTGAAAGATTTCCTTTGAGTGCGAGCTTGCACATGAAATTTGAATTTTTCTTTTCACCAATGTATAATCTTAAATGTCAACAATGTTTTGCCTCCCGTTGAAGCAATTCTAGAACATGCCTCAAACTTAGAACCCACCCTTCAAGTTATTAATGTGAATGTTGAAACATAGCAATTCAACAATTTTAGTGTAATTTCAAGTTTTGGAATAAAGTAGACTTGCAGATTGTGTGCACTTTTTTCATTGATTTGGAATAGAACAAAACTACGGATTGTGTGTATTTTTTCATTGATTACCTTTCAAATGCCACAATTGTGTAACTTTGAATTTTCTATGGTTTTAATGCCTTCCTTTAATGTTGCAAGTTGATAGTTGACGATGAAATTAATTGTTGATAAAAGGTTTGTTAACCTTCACTTGCTTATTATTTGAATGCATTATTCACCTAATACACAATGTTTGTGCACATTGATTGCGTGACCAACTTTAGACCAACCATGCTTGTGATTTGTTTTAACAAGGTCACCTTCAAACATGCTTACAACTTCCATTGTGAACCATTGCTAATTGTCATCTTCTTCATGTTCCATGTTTGTGTAAAAGAAAAATTGGCACCACAACTCCATTGCAAAAGAGGACAAGGGTGATGACACATGTTGAAAACCAACTCAAGATGAGCTCTGGCTATAAACAAGACGGACACAAAAACTATGATAAGAGGAAAGAGACAACATGTCATCAAAAAATTGATGAAGAGTGTTTTGGCAAAGCAATGACAATTCATCATTAACCTTAACCATCCCTTTCAAAAAATGCTTGCAAAGGTAATTTGGAAGGGAGTGATTGCACACTAGACAATCCATGAAGATTTTCACAAAGGTAAAATTTGCAAAGGTCAAAGTAGGATTGGTACAAGACAAATTGGAACAACCTTAAATGTTTGTAAGGGATTTCTAACCAATGTAACATAGTTGTAAAAACATAGAAAAGATTTGGTAATAGAATGTTATCATTTCATTATGAAATGTATTTTTGAATGATGTAGCATTGTCGATCATAGTCCAAAGAAAACATTTGTGGACTCATATTACATAATCCATAAATGCAAAATATGACATTCTTTCTCTAGTCTGTCATGATGCTATTGCAATGTTAAAATAGGGGTTGAACATGTAAACTTTGATATTTAATTTGATAGATTCTCATGAAACTTCCAATCTGCATAGAAGTCCAAAGTTTATTGAAACCAAATACTTGTGAGTCTCTCTTTATAAGAAAAGAAAAGAAAATCCTTTGTGCTAAATAGAGAATTTAGTATATAAAATTTAAAGATTCATTAAAATATAAAAAAACGAACTTACTACATGCTGTCGAGAGTCACTTCCTTTGTGACCATGGATTTCACATTTGCTGATTCTGGTCCACCTTAATGTGCAACTACCCAAGGGTAGATCGGAGGTGAGCACTAGAGATGCTCTAAGTAAATGAATTGGAGATCTCAATTTGGTTCACATTAATACATATGCTACAGGGTCCACTGAGCCTGCTCCTTAGATGTCAGTGGTCTTGAGGGTCATTCTTTGCCTTTGTTCCCTCTTCTTACTTGTTTTAAAACAATTACCTGCCTCAAGGTACAGGTAAATGTCAAATACAAACCAACTGGGTAGCCTAAAAACATGATAAGTCTGAAATATTTACCAGGTCAGGTGAGGTATGCAATGTATTTACCCGGATATCTACTTTTGGATATGTCAAAGTAAAATGACTTACCCACCCAACACTATTGGGAGTGGGAGGTTGCACATGGGAGCTGGTGCCTGTATTATTGTACATGGCATCTCAAAGGAAAAGAAGAGACTAGTGTTGGCTGAATATTGATTGGCTTTTCACCCAGTTATCAAGTTTCAATCAGTCTCATGGGTCCCGATCAGGATATGAAATAGCTGACATTCCGGGTATAAAAAAATTCACTAAGATCCAGTTAAGACCCTGCCCCACCTCCAGCACTCTGGAGCACTTGTAAGGGACATTGCCAGATTCAAACTCCTCTGCATCCAGACTCAAGGAGCTGAAGTTGGAGATTTTCATCAACACCCTGTAAAAGAAACTCCTCGGAGTTTTGTATTTAGAGAGTGTGTTGCAGAGCATAGAAACTCGTGGGGGCATTTTGGAAAATGACAACTTGTGCATATGAGAAAAATGGAATGTCCATGTTCTTTTTTTTCCCAATGATACCCACCAGATATCTTCCGGGTATCATGGGAAAACCTTAAAAATAAAATCCTCGGCGCCGCAGGCTTAACCAGAGTCAGGCTGGCGCTGCTGGGCTTCACCTCATCCGGGCCCTTATTCTGGTGGAGCCTGCAGCCAAGGGCTTTACCCACACAGAATTAACGAGCGTGAATGAGCCTAGTAAGTAACTGCGCGTGAAAAGAAAGACTGCCACACAGTTGTCGATCATGGAACTACCTTAATTGATTGCATGGTCCACATGGTGGAACCACCTTCAAAGTACATGGTCCACATGGTTGTGGATGGTTGGGGCCCGGTTAGTCATTGTGGATGAGATCATGGATGTTATTGGTGAAAATGGAACCATGAGTCTAAGGCCGGTTAGAATGTCAGGTTTAGCTGATACTTTTGCCTCTGGATTGCGCAGGCGTCGGCACCGGCCGCACCGCAGTCTTGCGCTGAGGAACCCATCTGTGCTTGCACATGACAACCTTAGCAAAAATCGGGGCCGACTTTTACAGCAAAAGCTGTCTAGAGCCACTTTTCTAATTCCCTCATCATCTTTTCCAAACTGAAGACAAGCTTGCAAGCAGGGAAAAAAGAAAAAAGAACAAGAAGAATTTTAATGACAACCAGCAGTTGTTCCGACGTTTTATAAACCGACAACTGATTACAGACTATGATCCTTGAGATTTTATGGTGCCTTGTGCACAAAAATTACATCCCTCTTTCGGCTGAATCCGTCCTTATTTCCGTGGATATTTTGTCCACATTTGTCTTGCCTCAGATCCATGTGTGATGTCGTTACAAGCAACGTCAGGTAGGACCACTAAGTTCTGTATTATCTAATTGACTCTTGTTGGGATAATGGGTATTTCACTCCGTCTGCTGCTGAGCTATAAAATTAGCCCACTGCAACTCTAAATTCCACAAGAGCAGTTATAGCGATACGCACTTCTTAGAACTGTAAGAGCAGCCCTGCGCGCACATCCGCCTATCTCAGCAGTTGCAATTCCATTCACAAGCCGCACCTCTTCGCTTCTAGTTGGACCGTTCCTAGTATGTTGGCTCTTTCGTGCACCAGCCAAATATTCAATTCTGATCAGCTCTATTCCAGTACTGTTCTCATACCGTTTAGTTTCTCCAAGTGTACAGCACTAGGTTGCATAACAAGATTTCCTCGGAGTTTCTTTACCCATCTCTCCAGATCTTCCGTCCTTACGTTCTCGACGTAGTAGCGGCTAGCTTGAGTTCTCCCTACTGTGTGTGCAAGTCTATCTGTGCTTTTGAACACAGCAATAGACTTCTAGAATATTGGCGATGGATATGAATGAATTTTTCTACGGTGGTACTAAAAGTCACGAGCCCACCTACATACAGGCGGACCAGTACCAGTTTAGTCACGCGGCCCCGTACTATGCTGCTGACACTCGTGAATCGCGTCTCCCATATTCTTCTTCCCGCAGCAATTACTACAGCGATTCCATTAACGGAATGCACGTTGTCGAGCTTCTGGTACCCATGTGCTGCACAAAATGCGAGGAGAAAGTGAAGGAGCAGCTGATGGCAGTGGAGGGAGTTTACCAAGTTTTTTGCGATTCTCGATCACAACGCGGGAGTCTAGTTACTGTCACGGGTTACGCCGATCCGCAGCGGGTGCTGAAGAAGGCGAGGAAGGTTAAGAAAGGATCCGAGTTAATTTGGTCTCGTGGTACAGCATTCACGGCTAATTCTTACAACTCGAGATCCTCATCACATGCGACAACAGCAGCTGCTGACGATCCAAACTTCCCAAAGTACAATGAAAATCTTCTTAATGGTGTCGATGATGATCAGTATGAGATCAGTGACAATACGGTGTATAGAGTTTCTTGCACCCAGAAAGTCTCTTCAAACAATCACAAGCAGCACTTCTTCAGACCCATATATGAAGAAGCTGTGAGCTTCCATCCAGGCATGTCTAGTACCCATCTACAGCACTACCTTAACTATAATTGAGTCTTCGACTACTGAGCATATGAAAGGAGAAGAAGAAGAGAGAGGAGACGAAGGAGATGCAAGAGTGAACGGTGCTGCCACCCTTAAGCCCCTTCACACTCTGCGAGCTGCCCAGCTAACCCATGATGGTTGAGTCCGGTAGTATACCAGGGACAACAGGGCAACCGGTCCGACACTTTCCTGAATGCAAATTTGCAAGACGCTAAGTTCCCACACTTTGGATTAACTGGTGAAACCCATCAATCCAGTGTAGCTTGGTTGCCTGTGATGGGCCTACAGTAGTAAACTAGTTCTTGTGAATTTGTACCCACAATCACATCCAAGAGAATATGTGTGGGCATACATAATATGAAATATATGTTTGTTGTGTATATATCTCTTGCACAAACCGTTTTGAAGTAGAAGGTTGAGACACAGAGCATATTGTGTTGTTATCACTGTGTGTGAGAGAGAGAGAGCGAGAGGAGGAGGAGGTGCATATATGGTGCATTTTCCTTCCATTCAGTGTTTTGGACTGAAAGTTAGAGTGAAAATTAGGTACTTGTGCCTCCTAATGGACTTTAGAACTTTGGGAATTGAGGTGGTTGATGTGAGAGCTTATTAGCTTGTGAAAATATGTGAAGTGAACTTTTGTCAAATTTGTTCCAGGTTCAGTTTTGGTTTTGGTGCATCTGGACTTGTACACTTCCTTGGAAAATTATAGCTTATAATAGAAGAATGTAATTTAAGAAGCACTTGTTTTTCTTTCCTGGTGGCTGGCCCTCCTGCTTAATAACATCAAATTGGAATAATGCCAAGGATAAGTGTGGAACCTTATGAGTTGAGAGCAGCTCCATAGCTGCAGAAATTGTCTAACACATTGGGTTGCATAATAATATATTTGGGATGAAGTACAAGCATTTCCGCTCCTCTTTACTTTACGTTTGTTGTAATTTCCTTAGCAATTTCTCTTTTGATTCTTTTGAAAAGGTTTGGGCTGTCTTATGCGATTTTAGCCTCAAGCATACATTCAATCCCTCAGGATCAAACGTTATTTATGATTTGCTTCCTTGGATTGGTTTGGATAGATCTGAGCCATACCATGTCCTAGTCATGCTCAGAAATCGATTGGTGGCCAGATGGGGAGGGAACCTCATCATCCGGCTCAGGAGAACGCACCAA
>Ga0116227_10007030_pt1 | contig 22304 bp, 22 predicted proteins | sample S1TSphgellanicum_FD_89693 | JGI IMG/M metagenome (GOLD analysis project Ga0116227, IMG submission 89693) | Host-associated microbial communities from peat moss isolated from Minnesota, USA - S1T2_Fb - Sphagnum magellanicum MG | ecosystem: Host-associated > Plants > Peat moss > Unclassified...
TAGCCGGGAAGACGCGCTTGTCGGCGACCTTGCGGTCCAGCACGATTTCGGAATTTCCGGTGCCCTTGAACTCTTCAAAGATCACTTCGTCCATGCGTGAGCCCGTATCGATCAGGGCGGTGGCGATGATGGTCAGCGAGCCGCCTTCCTCGATATTCCGCGCCGCGCCGAAGAAGCGCTTGGGCCGTTGCAACGCGTTGGCGTCCACGCCGCCGGTCAGAACCTTGCCAGAGGAAGGGACCACGGTGTTGTAAGCGCGGCCGAGGCGGGTGACCGAATCCAGCAGGATCACGACATCGCGCTTGTGCTCGACCAACCGCTTCGCCTTTTCGATCACCATTTCGGCGACCTGGACGTGACGCGACGCGGGCTCGTCGAAGGTGGACGAGATGACCTCGCCCTTCACCGTGCGCTGCATGTCGGTGACTTCTTCCGGGCGCTCATCGATCAGAAGCACGATCAGATAGCATTCCGGGTGATTGCTAGAGATCGACTTGGCGATGTTTTGCAGCATCACCGTCTTACCCACCCGCGGGGGGGCCACGACGAGACACCGTTGTCCCTTACCCAGGGGCGCAACGATATCGATCACCCGACCTGAGCGGTCCTTCAACGTCGGGTCCTCAATCTCCATCGTCAGGCGCTGCTCAGGGTAAAGCGGCGTCAGATTGTCGAAATGGACCTTGTGGCGGACGTTGTCGGGGTTTTCGAAATTGACGGTATCGACCTTGGTGAGGGCGAAATAGCGCTCGCCTTCCCGCGGCGCCCGGATCGGCCCATCGACCGAGTCGCCGGTGCGTAGGCCGGATTTGCGGATTTGGGACGGCGAGACATAGATGTCGTCGGGGCCGGGCAGATAGTTGGCCTCCGGCGAGCGCAGGAAGCCAAAGCCGTCCTGGAGCACCTCGAGCACGCCGCCCCCTGAAATCTCCACGCCGTCTTCGGCGAGCGCTTTCAGGATCGTGAACAGCATGTCCTGCTTGCGCATGGAGCTGGCGTTCTCAACCTCGAGGCTTTCGGCGAAGGCCACCAGATCCGACGGCGGCTTGTCTTTCAGCTCTTGCAAAGACATGCGCTGAAGACCGCTGACAGGGGCGGCGTTCAGAGCGGTTTCGGGATCGAGAACGGACTCGTCGGGCATAGGAAAGCTCTTGATGACAGGCCGCGCGCCGAGCGAGGCCGGCGGTGCAGACTGAAGCGCTCATCAGGACGACAGCGCGAATGTTTTTCGGTGGCCGCACCGACGGACGTCGGGCGTTGAGGGGAACGACGCAATGGCGACGCCCAAACTAGGGCAATCATAGCCCGGCCTCTGGGTCAAGAGCGAGCTCTATCGCCGCGACGTCGAGAACGCCAGCGCTAACCCCCGAAACGGGCGTCTCCGAACTTGGTGACGATGGCCACCACCATCACAATCGCCAAGACAAAGGGGATCTCATTGGTCAGCCGCCAGAACTTCCCACTGCGGGTGTTGGCGCCGCGGGCGAAGCGCTTGCGCGAGGCGCCTAAGAATCCTTGAAAGCCTGTGAGCAGCAGAACGCCTGTGAACTTGGTCGACATCCATGGCGTGCCTAAGAACGTCGGACCCCAGAGCTTCGTCGCGTCGAACCAGACCAGCGCTAAACCTAGAATCCAAACCGCGATCATGGCCGGCGTCATGATGCCGTAATAGAGTCGCCGCTCCATGACCTGGAACGTCTTGTCCATATCCGACCCCACCGCTGCGTCGGCGTGGTAGACAAAAAGCCGAGGCAGATAAAGAAGGCCAGCCATCCAGGCGATTACAGCCAGGATGTGAACAGCGATCAGGGTGTTGTGGAGCAGGTTGTCGTTCATGCGGCCAAGGCCTTCGACGATCTAAACGGGCATTGCGAAAACCCAGAGGAGCAGCCGCTCGCGCCAGGCTCGGCCCCCGTACTTGGCAAGGAGCGGGCGACGGTGCGGGCCAAGCCCTCGATGAACGCAGGCTCCGTTCCTAAGGCCGGCGCGCGCAAATAGACCGGACAGCCAAGCGCCTGCGCCAACTCGGCGTAATCCCGATCAAGCTCGACCAGGGTTTCGACGTGTTCGGATACGAAGGCGATCGGCACGACCAGAACGCCGAGACCCTCGTCGGCGGCGGCCTTTAGCGCTTCCGGCGTCGAGGGGCCGAGCCACTTCATCGGCCCAACACGGCTCTGATAACAGACCTGCCAATCCCAGCCGGCGCCTAATTCCGCCATGACAGCTTCGCAGGTCCGCTCCACCTGGGACTGATAGGGGTCGCCCTTCTCAATGATTTTTTCAGGCAGGCCATGGGCGGAAAACAGCAGCCGCACGCCCTTTGGCCGACCCGCCGCCTGAAATGTTTCACGTATCTTCCGCACGTGGGCCTTCACGAAGCCGGGCTCGTCGAAATAACAACAGGCGGTACGCACCCGGCCTCCGCCGCGATAGGCCTTGCGCCAAGCGCGCATCGATGAGCCCGTCGTCGTGGTCGAAAACTGGGGGTAGAGCGGCAGTAACACCACCTCGTCTGGGGCGAAGGCCGCGACGGCGGCTGCGGCGTCCTCCGTAAAGGGGCGCCAATAGCGCATGGCTAGGAAAAGCTTGGTCTCATAACCGGCGAGCCGATCCGCCAACACCGCTTCCAAGGCCGCCGCCTGAGCCTGAGTTTCACCGAGCAGCGGCGAGGCGCCGCCCATGTGGGCGTAGTTGGCGCTGGCTTCCTTGCGCCGCGTGGTCGAGATCAGCTTGGCGATCAGAAACCGAAACGGATTGGGCAAACCGATGATGGCCGGATCGTTGAACAGGTTGAACAGAAAGGGCTGGACAGCGTCCAGGCTATCAGGCCCCCCAAGATTGAGCAGGACCACCGCCAGACGGGGCTTGTCGGACATCAAACGGCTCCGGTCACGCGCGCCAGCACGCGTTCTACGTGGTCGATGGGTGTGTCCGGCAAGATACCGTGTCCGAGATTGAATATATATGGTCCGCCGCCCCAGGCCTCCAGCAACTCCTCCACCCGGTGATCCAAGGCCGGACCGCCTGCGCGCAGCAATAGAGGATCCAGCGTTCCTTGGATCGCCCGCCCCATCGCTTGAATCCGCAGACCTAAGGCCAAGGGGACTTGGGTATCCAAGGCGACGCCCTGGACGGGAACCGCCGCGGCGTAATCCTCGACTAGAGCTCCAGCGCCCCTTGGAAAGCCGATCACAGGCGCTGTCACACCGGCGTCTCTAAGGAGGCTGATCAGCTTCTTATGCGGTCCGATCACCAGCCGTTCGAACAGGGGCTCAGCAAGACCCTCGGCCCAGGATTCGAACAGCTGCAACGCTTGGGCGCCCGCCTCGACCTGCATGATGAGATATTTGGCCGTCGCCTGAACCAGCACATCGATCAGGGCGTCTATCCGATCCGGTTCGCTGTAGGCCAGACTGCGCGCCTGGCTGCGATCCGACGAGCCCCCTTCGAGCATGTAGGTTAAAACGGTCCATGGGGCCCCCGCGAAGCCGATCAGCGTCCGATCCGGCTCCAAGCCCGCCCGAACCCGCTTCAAGGTTTCGCCCACCGCGGCCAAGGCGACGGGCGCCTGATCGATATGAGCTCTTAAGTCCTCGACAGATGGGATTGGCCCAAGCCTTGGCCCCTCGCCTGTTTCGAACCAAACCTCTTGGCCTAGAGCGCGAGGAATAAGCAGGATATCCGCAAACACGATGGAGGCGCTGAAGGGAAACCGGCGCATCGGCTGCAGCGTCGCTTCGGCGGCCTTCTCCGGATCGAGACAAAAGGCGATGAAATCGGGCGCGGTCGCCCGCAGAGCCCGATACTCTGGCAAGTACCGGCCTGCTTGCCGCATGAACCACACGGGCGGGCGGGTTTGGGTCTCGCCCGCTAGAGATTTGAGAAGGGAAGGCCGCTGGAGCTGTGTCATCCCCACCCTTAAACCGTCTCTCAGCGTTAGGCTCAAGTCGCGCCTTCTTCTTATCCTTAATGAAAGGTTAAGAAGGTTTTGAGTGAAGGGAGTAGGGCGGCCCGGAAGGTTAACAATCTCTTAAGGCTACACCGGCTTCGCGGCTTGTTCACCCATCCATCCACGGGGGGACTGAAGATATCCCCATGCTGTTGAAAGTGGTGACAAATGTCACCAGCGCCTCCCAGAGCTGGCTTGATGCCCATCCCTGGCGCCGGCGCCGAATGCGAAAAGTCTGTGAAGGCGATATCTACGCCTCACAGCCTGGTAATCTGACAGTCATACTTAGAATGCCCTGGGGACGATCCTGCGGTTTGAGCCTCCGATGGCTCTGGTCTTTCCTCAGGCCCGCGGTAAATCTACGTCCTGACCCCAAACCCGGTGTTCAAATCCCCAGCTTGGCCCGGTACTATCCCCAGATCGATCCCCAGCGTTCTGGGTGCGACCTGGTGAAGCGCCCCCCGCCGGGTAAGGCTTTCTTCAGCTATTGCGTTCGCGCTGCCTCGCCTCGGACGCCGCCGTTTCGATGCGTCCAACACCCCGTGTGCCCATGACCTCGCAGAACCGCCTCGCGATCTACTTTCACGTCCACCTGATCTCCGATTCTACCGGGGACACGTTGAATGCGATGACCAAGGCCGTCAGCGCCCGGTTCGTCAGCGTCCTGCCGATAGAGCACATCTACCCCTTGATGCGGTCCACCCGTCAGCTTCAGCGGGTGCTTAAGGAAATCGAAGACGCGCCTGGCATCGTCATCCACACCATCGTTGATCGCGAGCTGCGTATCGAGTTGGAGGAGCGTTGCCGCGCGCTGGATACGCCCTGTATCGCCGCCCTTGATCCGCTCACCTCGGTGTTCGGACGCTATCTGGGCGCCTCTCTGACCAATAAGATCGGGGTGCAGCACACCCTGGATCAGGACTATTTCGAGCGGATCGAGGCGCTGAATTACGCCATTGGCCACGACGACGGGCAGGGCGGCCAAAACCTCGAAAACGCCGACGTCGTGCTGGTCGGCGTCAGCCGCACGTCGAAGACGCCCACCAGCATCTATCTGGCGCATCGGGGCGTGCGCGCCGCAAACGTGCCGCTCGTGCCGGGCACGCCGCTTCCGCCCAAGCTTTTTGAGCTGACCAAGCCGCTGGTCGTAGGCCTCCTGGTCTCGCCCGACCGCTTGATCGCGATCCGCCGCAACCGGTTGCTATCGTTGAACGAGAACCGCGCCAGCAGCTATGTCGATGTGGACGCGGTGCGCGAGGAGACGCTGTTCGCCCGCCGCATGTTCGAAAAGTATGGCTGGCCGATGATCGATGTTACGCGGCGCTCAGTCGAGGAAACGGCGGCGTCGGTGATCAACCTTTTGAACGCCCGCAAGAGTCAGGCCGCCGCACGCGAGAGCTCAGTGTGACCCAGCCTCTGATCCTGGCCTCCAAAAGTCGGGCCCGTATCGCCCTGATGTCCAACGCCGGGCTCGTCTTTGACACGGCGCCGGCCGAGGTCTGTGAGGCGACCCTGAAGGCCACACGACTGGCTGAAAACGCCGGCCCGGCCGCCATCGCGGCCGATCTCGCCGACGCCAAGGCGATTGACGTGTCCAACCGGTATCCCGCCGCCCTCGTTCTTGGGGCGGACCAGACCTTGGAGCTTGAGGGCCGCCTCTTCGACAAGCCCGCCGATTTAACCGACGCGCGAGCCCAGCTCCTCACTCTGCGCGGGCGGACCCATCAGCTGCATGCCGCAGTTTCTCTCGCCCGTGGCGGCAAGGTCGTCTGGCGAACCCTTGAGACGGCGACGCTCCAGGTCCGCGCCTTTTCCGACGCCTTCTTGGCGCGGTATCTGGCGGTTGAAGCCGACGAAGTCGTCCATTGCGTCGGCGCCTATCGCCTCGAAGGGCTAGGCGCCCAACTGTTCGAGCGAATCGAAGGCGACTATTTCACCATCCTTGGCCTACCGCTCCTGAGCGTTTTGGAGGTTCTGCGATCAAAGGGCGAGATTCCAGTATGAGGGCCGCAAACTTGGACGCTCTATCTGGGCGCAGCCTTGTGGCCGGTGTGGTGGGGGCGCCGGTGGGTCAGTCCTTAAGCCCGGTCGTCCATAACGGGTGGCTGGCGGCTTGCGGTATCGACGGCGTCTACGTCCCTTTCGGCCTCCACCCTGACCGTTTCGAGGCTTTCGTCGAGGGCTTGCGGGGCGGCGGCGTCAGCGGTCTCAACGTCACCATTCCCTTCAAAGCCCGCGCGCTCGCCCTCGCCGACGTGGCCGACGACGCGGCGCAGGCGGCCGGCGCCGCCAACCTGTTGTTGTTTCGCCCCGATGGAACGGTCGAGGCGCGCAATACCGATGGCCTGGGCCTCCTCGCCGCCTTTCACGACCAGGCGACGGAGGTGGATTTCCGTACCGCTTCCGTCGTCATTCTGGGCGCTGGCGGCGCGGCGCGGGGCGCCCTGGGCGCCCTTCTGGCCGCCGGCGTCGGCAAGATCACGATCCTCAATCGGACCGAAGTTCGCGCCCAAGCCTTGGCGGAGTTGTTTGGTCCCCGCGTCAAAGCGGCGCCTCTGGACGAGGCTGGCGTCGTTTTCGAGGCCGCTCATATAGTCATCAACGCCAGCGCGGCCGGTTTGGAGGGCGCCGACGCGCCCCTCTTGCCGCTTGACCGGCTGCCGGAGGGCGCGGTCGTGATGGACATGGTCTATAAGCCGCTTCGAACACCGCTGCTGCGCCAAGCGGAATCCTTAGGCTTTACGACGGTGGATGGGTTGGCGATGCTGATCGGCCAGGCGCGACCGTCGTTCGAGGCCTTTTTTGGCCAGCCTCCGCCGGCCGGCGACGCCGCGCGGGATTGGGCCTTGGCTCATCTGGCTGAGCCATGATCGTCCTGGGTCTCACCGGCTCAATCGGCATGGGCAAGACCACCACTGCGGCCCTGTTCCGAGAGGCCGGCGTTCCCGTCTATGACGCCGACGCCGCCGTCCACGCCCTCTACGCGCCCGGGGGCGCCGCGGTCGCGCGGGTGGAGGCGGCCTTTCCAGGTGTCGTGGTCGAAGGTGCGGTTGATCGGCGCAAACTTTCGGATCAGATCACAGCCGACCCGTCCGGCTTGGCCCGCCTGGAAGCTATTGTGCATCCCCTCGTAGCGGCCGAGCGCGCGGCGTTTCTGGAGTCGGTAAACGGCGCCGATGTCGTAGTGCTCGATATCCCGCTGCTGTTCGAGACCCATTTGGAGGGGCTGGTGGAGGCGATTGTCGTCGTCTCGGCGCCGCAAGAACTACAGCGGCGTCGCGTTTTGTCCCGGCCGGGTATGACCGAGGAAAAACTCAGCGCCCTCCTCGCTCGCCAAACCCCCGACGTGGAAAAACGCGGCCGTGCGGACTTCATCATCGAGACCGATGCGGGGTTGGACGCGGCTGCTCGGCGGGTGCGCGAAATTCTGGCGACGGTTCGCGAGGCCGGCTGGCGGCCGAAAGCGCGGTAGCCGGCGCCCTGATTCATCTTCTCCCTATCTCTGTGGCCTCTTCCGCGCGACCGCGCGGCCCCTCTGGACCCCACCCGCGAAGCGCTCCAAACATAAGGCCATGGCGCGCGAAATTGTTCTCGATACGGAAACCACCGGGCTCGATCCCAAGACTGGTCACCGGGTGATCGAAATCGCCTGCATCGAGGTGCAGGACCTACTGCCCACCGGTCAGCATTTTCACTGCTACATCAATCCCGACCGCGATGTGGATCCCGAAGCCGAGAAGGTTCATGGCATCTCCCGCGCCTCCCTTCGCGACAAGCCGCGGTTTCATGAGCCGGTTGTCTGCGACGCCTTTTTGGACTTCATCGGCGACTCGCCCCTGATCGCCCACAACGCGGCCTTCGACCGAGGGTTCGTCAATGCTGAGCTGGAGCGGGCGGGGCGGGCGATCCTGCCCGATGCGCGCTGGACCTGCACCTATGAGCTGGCCAAGCGGCGCTTTCCCGGCATGTACAATTCCTTGGACGCGCTCTGTAAGCGCTTCAAAATCTCCCTCGCGGACCGGGAGAAGCACGGGGCCCTGGTGGATACGCGCCTGTTGGCGATGGTCTATCTGGAGCTTCAGGGGGGCAAGGAACGGGGCCTCGACCTCAAGCCCCGGTCCACCAAGGCGGACGCCCAAAGCCAGGTCGTCGTGGCGGGCGGTTATGGACCCCGACCCCGACCGCTCGCGCCCCGCTCAACCGAGGCTGAGCGCGACACCCACGCCCGGTTCGTCTCAGAGGTTTTGAAGGACGGGGCGCTCTGGCTGAAGGTCGGGGCGTCGCCGCCGACCAAATCACTCCCGCGCGCCGACTAGCAGGAGCGCTAAGAAATCATCTCGCTCCGCAGCCGAGCTGGCTCTCAACTTTCTGATCGCTAGCTCTGCGTCTCCAATTGCGTCTATCGCGTCGGTGAGCGTCTTCGACATCTGAGGGTCATAGTCCGCCTCGTGGCGCTTTTGCTGTAATTCCACAAACGTGCGCGCACAGGTCCTGATTTCGTCGCTGAACTGTCGATAGCCCAACCGCCCATATTGTTTGGGCAACGGGTCTTTATCTACGTCCTTACAAACTCGTTTCATCAAAGCATGATTATAACCGCGGTATAGAAATCCATAGGCTGGACTCGCAGCACGCGAGGCGCCGATGAAGCGCTCAGTCCCTTCCCTCAGCAGGGTGTGGAACAAAGAATAGTAAGCAGTCGAAACCGCTCTGCGTAACTCACCGTCGGTCGGGGGACTGCTGCTGGAGCCTGCAAGCGAATTCCTCGCTGCATCCAACAGTTCTCGTGGGTCAAGCACTCTCGCGCTTTCGCCAATCGTCGCGACCTAGAACTCGAATGAACGGATAAGCTTCGTCCCCGAGATTCAGGAGATCGTCTCTGATTTTCCGACCAAGCCGTGAGCGCTTAAGCGCAGCCCTCACGGCGTCGCCCTCTTGTTCAATTAGAAAGGCAAAAAAGTAAGCGGGTTCACCTGTGTGATCTACACCGGCTTTAACTTCGACCTGCTCAGCGCGGGCGCCCATAATCTCACGAGCGGCCGTTTCGCCGATCTCCTTCAAGTTTTGTTCTGAAACCTGAACCATGCGCGTCAGGGTAGCTCACGACGGGCGCCCGTCAACCCAAAAGCCTTAAAAGCCATGGACATAGGTCGCTACACAATCGTATGCCCTAACCCGTTTGGCCCCTTGAGCCATAAAGACCTGCGGAATTGAGAGACGAGCAGCCGCGTCTGTCCTCACGCGTTTCCGACGGTCGGTTGCAGGACGCCGGCCTGCTGATTGCGCGCCGCATAGACCGCCGCGAAGTCGATCGGGTCGAGGTTGAAGGGTGGGAAGCCGCCCTCCGACGTCAGGTCGGAGATGATCCGGCGGGCGAAGGGGAACAGGAAGCGCGGACATTCGATCAGAAGCACCAGCTCCAGCTGATCTTCCGGAAAGCCCACCAGTTCAAACAGGCCGCCATAAAGCAGTTCGATCTGGAACACGGTCGTTGTGTCGCGGGTCGCGCGCCCGGTCAGCTTCAGGTCCACCTCATAAAGACCGTCGGGGCGACCGCGGGCGTTCATCTCGACGCCGAGGTCGATGCTCGGCTGGCTGTCGGCCATCCGCAGAGAGTCCGGCGCATGGGGGTTTTCGAACGACAGATCCCGGGTGAACTGGGCCAGAATGCGGATTTGCGGGGGAACGCCAGGGCCGCCGAAGCCTGCTGCGCCGTCCTGCGGCGGGACGCCGGTCGTGTCGGTCATAAAATCGTCTCCGAGATCGGGGGAGATGGGTCGGGCGAGCCTGCACGCGAACGAGGCCGCCATCTATGGAAGGCGGCGTCGCTACCATGGGCCGGAAAACGGCGCAACGTCGCCCTAGCTCAAACGTTAGCCCTGTCTTAGGAGCTATGATGTCTTATATCAAAGGTACGGCCGTGCTATTGCGCCGTGAAAGCTGCGGTTATCCCCTTGCAAGTCGTTGAACTCGTCATTGTCGCCGCCGTCGCCGCTGTGGTGCTGTTTCAGCTCTACTCGGTGCTCGGTCGTCGTGTGGGTCGCCAACCGGAAGACGGCCTCCAGCCTGCCCGTGGGCGCATCCTGCCCAATCGAACCCCTGTGCGCGTTGAAGAAGCCAAGCCGGTCGCCGCGCTCGCCGGCCTGCCGGCCCTCAAAGCGCGGGACTCCAGTTTCGATCCGACCCGCTTTCTGGATGGCGCGCGGAACGCCTATCAGATGATCGTGCGCGCCTATGTGGCCGGGAACCGGGACGAACTTAAGCCCCTCACCACCCCCACCGTTTTCAAGGCGTTCGACGCCGGCATCGCCCAGCGCGACGCGGAGGGCCGCACTGAGCAGGTCGAGTTTCTGCAAGGCCCCCGGGCGGACCTGGACGACATCTCGCTCGCGGGCGACATGGCTCGCGTCCGGGTGCGGTTCCTGGCTGAGCTGCGCAGCCGCAGCAAGGACATCAAGGGCGAAGCGGTAGATGATCGTCGAACCGCCGAGCTCTGGACGTTTGAGCGCTTGGTCACCAGCCGCGATCCCAACTGGGCGCTTGCCCGCGTGGAGGCTGCGGAGGCCTGATGATCCGCCCGTTGGCGGGTTTTGAGGCGCTGACCGACGGGGCCGTGATCCAAACCACAGGGACGGTTCGGTCGTCCAAAGGCTTAGCTCAAACGGTCTACGCCGTCCTCTCAGGCTTGGCGTTGGGCGCGGTTCTGGCGCTGGGCGGCTGCGCCACGACCCCGCCGGCGCCGGTCATGCGCTATCCGCCTAGGCCGTATCCTTATCGGCCTCAAGCGCGCGCGCCACAATTGCGCCCCCGCGCACCGCCCCCGGCGACGGCGAGTCTCTTTCCCCTCTCCGACCTCAAGGACTGGCGGGAGGATGATCATGTGCAGGCGCTGGCCGCCTATCGGCTGGGCTGTGGCGTCAGCCGCGATCCGGCCGCAGAGGTGGTCTGCGCTCGGGCCAGGGCGCTTGGACCGGTCGATGAGGCGACGGCGCGCCGGTTTTTTGAGAGCAATTTTAAGGCCCAGATTCTGCCCACGACCGGCGTCCTGACCGCCTATTTCGCGCCCGAATACCCCGCCCGCCATACGCCAGACGCCGAGTTCTCCGCCGCGGTCCGCCCTAAGCCCGACGATCTCGTCTTGGCTGATCCGGGGCCGGGCGACGCGCCTGACCGCAAGGCGCCCCGATTGGCGCTGGACGGCGCGCTTGTTCCCTATCCGAACCGCACCGACATCGAACTCCTGCCCCCAGCAGAACCCCTGGCCTGGATGCGGCCGGAGGACCTGTTCTTCATGCAAATCCAGGGGTCCGGCGGCGTCGTGTTCCCGGACGGGACGCGAATGAAGGCGCTCTACGCCGCCGATAATGGCCTGCCGTTCCAGCCCATTGCATCGGAAATGGTGCGCCGCGGTCTCCTGGCGTCCGATCACGCCTCGGGCGACGGGATCCGCCGCTGGCTTGCCGACCACCGCGGGCCGGAAGCCCAGACCATTATGGATCTGAATCCGCGCTACATCTTCTTCAAGCTTGCGCCCGACGACGGGGGCGAGCCTATCGGCGGCGCCGGCCTGCCGTTGCCCCCAGGCCGGTCTATCGCCATCGATACGGCGTGGCGCGCCTATGGCGACCTCTATTGGATAGAGGCGACATCGCCGATCCTGTCGGGGGCGATGAAGAGCTACCGCCGGCTGGTGGTGGCGCTCGATACGGGGTCGGCCATCAAGGGCCCTGTTCGGGCCGATCTCTATCTTGGGCGGGGTCCAGAGGCGGGGACTGAGGCTGGCAGGGTTCGCCATACCCTGACCATGGTGAAGCTCGTGCCCCTGGCGCAGTCGGTCCCGTCGTCCCTCGACGCCCGGAACGACGATGTCGCCGACGGCGAACCCGGGCCGTTCTGATGAAACGCCCTCTTCGACCGGAGGAGACCACCCTATGGGCGGCGGTCGCCGCGACTGTGCGTCTAGCGCCTGGTCGAACGCCGCCGCCCTTGCCGCAAACACCTGCGCCGAACGTCCAAGTGTCCGCCTCTAAGGCCGCCGCTTCCGCCAAGGTCTCCACGCTACGGCCCGCCAAGGCCCGGCCTAAGCCGCCTCAGCCCTATGTGGTCCCGGAAACCATCGAGCCCAGGCGGAAGCGACGGATCGTGCGGGGGCGCGACGAGATCGCCGGCCGCCTCGATCTGCACGGCCTGGACCAGGAGCAGGCGCGCCAAGCCCTGCATAATTTCCTGCTGCGCGCTCATGACGACGGCGCCCGGGCGGTCTTGGTGATCACGGGCAAGGGGCGGATGGGCGATGGCGTGCTCCGCCGCCGCGCGCCCGAGTGGCTCGCCGACCCGGCGCTACGCTCCATCGTCGCCGGCCTATCCCAGGCGGACCGCCATCACGGCGGCGAGGGGGCGTTCTACATCGCCTTGAAGCGTAAGACCCGCTGAAGCCGTCGGGCATTCTCGCTGTTCCGGGGTCCAAACGGCGAGGCTTCTGGTCTTACGGCCAACCCTGCCTGCTACTTAAAATGGCAGTTCCTTCGCCTTCAATCTAAATAGACGTGCTGGCGGCTGAGGCCGGGTCCCCAGTGTGCGAGCGTTCTAAGTTCCACCATTGCGAGTATTTTTGGATATTGGCGGTACTAACAGGGATAGAGAATGTCTTTATGGGCCAGGTTCGATACTCACGCGAACGCCTCTAAAGCTTGGATTAACCGAAAAATAATAGGCTAATATATCTAAATAATATCAGTCTACTATTTCCAATAGTTCCTCTTTCACAAATAAATAAAGATAAAATAAAAAGAGAGCGGCCGTTATAAAATATAAAACGCCAAATTAATATTTATTTTACGAGTATAATTTTCACTGGAACGCATTCTTAAGCTCGGTGGCGTTTTGGAGCTGAGGTTATGATGCGTACGTATGAGGCGACAAAATGTAGATTTAAATCAATATTATTTCATAGAAGACACATTGGTAGTGCACGATCTGGCTCAATCGCAATTGAATTCGCTCTATTATGTCCAATAACAATATTCATCCTTTTTGGAATCGTTTCCTACGGCGGCTATTTTTGGTTAGCCACAACCCTGCAGGAACTCGCAAATGACTCCGCCCGAGCCGCTATCGCTGGACTGAGCACAGCCGAGCGACAAAGTCTGGCTCAGACGCAAATCACGGAAGAAGTTCCACAATACAAATATTTGAACGCCTCGCTCATAGCAACGAGCGTTACGGCGCAAACAGACGCCATGACAGTAAACGTTGTTTACGACGCCTCAAAGACGCCGTTTTGGGCCTTTGCGGACCTTATTCCTATGCCATCGTCTACGATCACGCGATCTGCAACGATAAAACTGGCCGGATACTGATGCAAAGCCCAGCTAAATTTCACAGGGATCGGCGGGGAAGTATAGCGATCATTACCGCCGCGAGCATTACGGCGATGGTCGCCCTGATGGGGCTCGCAGTTGACCTCAGCAACATCTACTTGCAGACACGCCAGCTTCAAGGCATCGCCGACCTTGCCGCTATGAGTGCGGCGCAAAACTTACAAAACGCTCAGGCCGTGGCTGCGGCGACCGTCAGCGCCAATACCTGGAATGAATCTGGGGCTATCCAAACGCTCGCTGTCGATGGAACCTACCAGGCCGTCGCGACCCTACCCGTCAATCAGCGCTTCGCCGCCGGCGGCGCGACGCCAAACGCCGTGCAGGTAACTCTGACCGCTCCGGTCGACTTGTTCTTCGGTCAGTTTCTCTTAGGCAAAAAGGCCGTCAATATCTCGCGACAGGCGACGGCCGCGAGTGCGCAATTGGCGAGTTTTTCAATCGGATCGGGCTTGGCGGCGCTACAAAACGGGGTCGCCAACGCTTTGCTGAGCGACCTGACCGGTAGCCAGATTTCTCTCTCGGCGGTGGGCTATAATGCACTGGCCAGCGCGCATATCGACCTTCTGCAATATACCCAGTCTTTGCAGACCCAGTTGAATTTGCAGGGCGTTTCGTTTGGAAATGTCTTGAGCAGCTCGGTATCCACCAATGTGGCGCTCAAGGTTTTGGAGAGCGTGCTGACGAGCAGCGGCCAGTCGGCGGCGGCCCAGGCGTTGAGCCAGATCGTCCCTGTAGCGGATACCTCTAACGCCCTGCAGCTCCAGAATCTGATCAACCTCGGCCCTTACGCGGCCCAGGATCATGTCAGCGACGTTAGCAGCGCCACGATATCGGTGCAGGCGCTGGACATGACAAACGCCGTCCTCGAACTGGCGGAGGGTGGTCGACAGGTTCAGCTGACCTTGGGCGCGACCGTTCCAGGCTTGACGAATCTGACGGCTTGGCTGGCCGTCGGCCAACGTCCCGCGAACTCGCCCTGGCTCACGGTCAATGACGACGGCTCTGTTGTGATCAGCACGGCCCAGGCCCGGATCTACATCGACGCCCAAGTCGCGCCGGGTGTTGGGCTTTTGAGCTATGCCGGCGGCTCGCTGATCGATATTCCGATCTATGTCGAACTGGCGTCGGCCCAAGCCAAGCTCAGCAGCCTTAGCTGCGCCGCGACGGGCGACCAGCCGGCCGTCGTTTTGGCTGTTCAGCCAAGTCTAGGTCAGATCGCTTTGGGGCAGGTCAATACGGCCAATTTGGCCGATTTCAGTCAACCGATCACACCCACGACCGCGACGCTGCTCAATCTCGCTTTGCTCAAGGTGACCGGACAGGCTCAGACGAACCTAGGCGGCGCCTCGTGGCAAACCGTTTCGTTCAGCCAAAGCGACATCCAACTCGGCACAATGAAGACGGTCTCGACCAACGATCTGGTCCAAGCCACCGCGACGTCGCTCTTGGCCAATACAAGTCTCTCGGTTCAAGTCTTAGGCCTTGGGGTCGGTCTGGGGCAGTCCGGGATCGCGTCGTCGGTACAATCGACATTATCCACCGCGGCGCCGCCGATCGATCAAACCCTCAACGCCTTGACCGGTCTGTTAGGCCTTCAACTCGGTTACGCCGACGTTCAGGTCAACGGCCTTCGGTGCAATAACGTCGCCTTAGTGAGCTAACGACCTTGCACGGCGTAAAGGACATCAAGCCCACGAAGCGTCACCTCGTCGTGAGCGTCATTGGCGCGACAGCGGAGATCGAGGAAAGCGCGCGCGAGATCGCTCAGATCATCGGCATCATCAACGAGATGTCCTTACAGACGACTCTCCGGGCGCTTAACGTCACTTTGGACGCCGATAAGGGCTTGGCGCCGGCCGCTTCCAGGGTTCGCGCCCTGGCCCGCATCGCCGAGCGGGTCGCGCAGATCAACCGGGCAATCTCTGAGATTGCGACGCCAGCCGATGACCACGGGGCAGCGTCAGTTCACGCGGCGGCCCCCGCCGAGGCTCAGCCGCCGCCTCAACCAGGCCAGCGGCCGACCGTCTATCGCGACCAAGCTCAGCCCGATCAGCGCCATACCGGCGAAGGCGCTGGGCGCCAACCGCTCGCCCAGGGCCACAGCTCCCAGGCTCAGCGCGCTGATAGGCACCAGGAAGGTGACCAGCAGCAGATTGCTGGCGCCGACGCGCTTTAGGATGCGGAAGAACAGCATATAGGCGGCGGCCGTGCTGATCAGGGCGATGCCGCCTAACGCCGCCCAAACCGCGAGGCTCGGAGCCGGCAGGGTCCAGGGTCGGTCGATGCCCAGCGACAGAGGCGCCATGACCACGGCCGCGGCTGTGATCTGCCCGGTCGCGATCTTGATCGGTGCGATGCCGCCGAAGCGACGTCCATAAAACCCGACCCAGGCATAGGATAGGGCGGCGCAGAGGCAGGCGAGTTCGCTCGGCAATAGGCGCAAACCACCCGAGGATGCGGAGGAGGCCAGGGCGTCATGGCCGACCAGGACGATGACGCCCAAGAAGCCAAACCCGACCGCGATGGCGCGCGGCGGCGTCATCCGCTCGCCCGTCGGCAAAACGCTCGCCACCAGGACGGCGAAGATCGGCGTCGTGGCGTTCAGGATCGCCGCCATACCGCTCGATAATCTGAGTTCGCTCCAGGCGAAGCAGCTGAACGGCAGGGCGGAGTTGAAAATGCCCAGGACCAGGAACCCGACCCAAAGCCTCGGCGAGGTGGGCATCGGATCGCGACGAAGGATCAGCAGGAGGTTCAGCGCGACCGCCGCTAACCCCACGCGGCCAAACACGACCGTGAAGGGCGGCAGGGCGCCCACCAGAACCTTGTAAAAGAAGAAGGACCCGCCCCAGAGCAGCGACAAGAGGCCTAAAAGCCCCCAACTGACGCCGTCCATCGCCGGTGCTGACTGTCGCATCAAACGCTCCGCAACTTATGATCGGACGTTCAAAGCAGGTCTGTAAGCGTCACGCCGCCCGAAACTTGCGACCGCTTCAAACCGCCGCCGCTGAAACCGAGCCTCAAGCGGGGGGCCGCGACGCCTTCTCGTCCAGCCCCGAACGACCCTCGCGCGCTTCCAGCTTGGCGGCGACAGCGTCGGTCGAGACGCCGGCGGCGGCGAGGAGCACCAGCCAGTGGTAGAGGAGGTCCGCGCTTTCGGCGGCCAAAGCGTCGGCGTTTCCTTCGACCGCGGCGATCACCGTCTCGACCGCTTCTTCGCCGAGCTTTTTCGCGACCTTAGCAGCGCCGTCGGACAACAGCTTGGCCGTATAGGAGGTTTGCGGGCTGTCGCCCTGGCGGGCGGCGATGGTGGCTTCCAGGCGGGCAAGCGCTGCGGCTAGACGGTCCATGGTCGGTTTTAGCCCAGGGCTTCGCTGAGGCCTAGGGCCGGGGAGGACGCATCCTGGGCCAAAAGTCTTACCGGGAAGCCCGCCGCGGCCATGGCCGCCTTGGCGTCTGCGATTGTGACGTCGCCGAAGTGGAAGATCGAGGCGGCGAGTACGGCGTCGGCGCCGCCGTCGCGCACGGCTTCAACCAGGTGCTGGGCGTTTCCGGCGCCGCCCGACGCGATCACAGGCACGCCGACCGCTGAGGTGACCGCGCGCAGGAGGGTGGTGTCGTAGCCGTTTTTGACGCCATCGCGATCCATCGAGGTCAGCAAGATCTCGCCCGCGCCCTTCGCCACCGCCGTCTGGGCAAAGCTGAGCACATCGAGCCCGGTGGCCTTGCGACCGCCATAGGTGAAGACCTCCCAGCGGTCAGGCTCGACCTGTTTGGCGTCGATGGCGACGACCACGCATTGGGCGCCGAAGGCGTCGGCGGCGGCGGCCAAAAGGTCGGGGCTTTCGACCGCAGCTGTATTGAACGAGACCTTGTCTGCGCCCGAACGGAGCAGGCGCCGGGCGTCGTCCACCGTGCGCACCCCGCCGCCCACCGATAGGGGCATGAAACAGACTTCCGCCGTGCGCGCGATCACCTCGTACATCGACGCCCGCCCTTCGGCGCTGGCGGCGATATCGAGGAACATCAGTTCGTCGGCGCCGGCGGCGTCATAGGCCTTGGCCTGTTCGACCGGATCGCCCGCGTCGCGCAGGTCCAGGAAGTTGACGCCCTTGACCACGCGCCCGGCCTTGACGTCGAGGCAGGGGATGACGCGGACCTTCAGCATAGGCCCGCTCAGGCCCGCGCCACGGCCAGGGCCTCGGCGGCCCGGATCGTGCCGGCGTACAGCGACTTGCCGAGCACGGCGCCCGCGATGGCGGTTCCTTGGCGAGCTTTGAGCTGGCGCAGATCGTCCACCGTCGCCACCCCGCCGCTGGCGACCACCGGCACGGCGACGCCGTCGGCTATGGCGCCGATAGCCCCCACATTGACGCCGCTCAGCGTGCCGTCGCGGCTGATGTCAGTGACGATCAGGGCCGTGACGCCCGCGTCTTCGAACCGGCGCGCCAGGTCGAGGGGGGAGACATCCAAGGTATCGATCCAGCCATGGACCGCGACCTTGCCATCGCGGATGTCGATGGCTACGGCCACCTGCTCGGGAAAGGCGGCGGCGGCGAGGCGGACCAGTTCGGGCTCGCGCACCGCTGCGGTGCCAAGGATCACGCGGCTGACGCCGGCCTCGATCCAGGCCTCGACCGCCTCGAAGGTCCGCACCCCGCCGCCCACCTGAACGGGGATCGGCGCCGTCTTCAAAATGGCCTCGACCGCGGCGGCGTTGACCGAGCGGCCGGCGACCGCGCCGTCGAGATCAACGACGTGCAGCCAGGAGAATCCCTCCTGACAGAACTTTTGCGCCTGGTCCGCCGGGTCCTCGTTGAACACGGTGGCCTGCTCCATATCGCCCTTGACCAGGCGCACGCAGCGGCCGCCCTTCAGATCGATGGCGGGGTAAAGGATCACGGGCGCCACTCCAAAAAACGGGCGATCAGCGCCAAACCGGCGCTTTGAGACTTTTCAGGGTGAAACTGCACGCCGGCGATATTGTCCTTGGCCACGGCGGCGGCGACGCGCTGGCCATGCTCGGCGGTCGCAGCGATGTCGGCCGCGTCGTCCGGATGGAAGGCGTAGGAGTGGGTGAAATACATCTGCGTCGCCGATGCGTCGCCGAACAAGGGGTGGGCCGTGGGCTCGACATCGTTCCAGCCCATGTGCGGCACCTTGCGCGCCGGATCGTCGGGCGTCAGCCGCCGCACCTCGCCCGCGATCCAGTCCAGGCCCCGATGGGCGCCAAATTCCAGCCCCTGCGTCGCCAGCAGCTGCATGCCGACGCAAACGCCTAGAAATGGCGCGCCCCGTCCCTTGACCGCGTCGCTCATCGCCTCTGTCAGGCCCTCTCGCCCATAGAGCGCCGAGCGACAGGCGGCGAAGGCGCCCACGCCCGGCAGCACGATACGATCCGCCCGCCGCACGGCGTCCGGGTCGGCGGTCGTTTCAATCGTGGTCGGCTCGTCCAGCGTATAGGCAGCCGCCTGCAAGGCCTTCTCCGCCGAGCGCAGATTGCCGGACCCGTAATCAATCAGGACGACGGTTTGCATCCGCTACAGAACGCCCTTGGTCGAGGCGGCGGCCCCGCCCGTCTTGGGGTCGAGCTCCACCGCCATGCGCACGGCCCGGGCCAGGGCCTTGAAGCCGCTTTCGGCGATGTGGTGGCTGTTCTCGCCATAGAGGCATTCCAGGTGGACGCAGGCGCCAAGGTTCATGGCGAAGGCGTGGTGGAATTCTCGGAACAGCTCCGTGTCGAAGTCGCCGATCTTGTCGCGGGTGAAGGCGACCTTCCAGATCAGATAGGGCCGGTTGCACAGATCGACGGAGGCGCGGCTGAGCGTCTCGTCCATGGGCGCATAGGCGTGGCCGAACCGGCGCACGCCCTTGAAACCGTCCAAAGCCTTAGCCAGAGCCTGGCCGATGACGATGCCGGTGTCCTCCACCGTATGGTGCATGTCGATATGCAGGTCGCCCTTGGCCTCGACCTCCAGGTCAATGCCGCCATGGCGGGCGAACGCCTCGAGCATATGGTCGAAGAAGCCGATCCCGGTGGCGACGCTGGACCGACCCACGCCATCCACATCCACCCGCACACGGATGGTGGTCTCCTTGGTTACGCGGGTGACTTCGCCGATCCGCGAGGTCGGCGTGATCGATCCATCGGCCATGGCGGCCTCCTCTAACAGAGCCGAAACGCTAATCCGCGGTCAAATAAGCCCCGCCGCCTCGGCCAAGGCCTTCAGCGGGGTCTGAGGTCGGGGACCAAAATGGCCGATCACCTCGGCCGCCGCCAAAGACCCCAACCGCCCGCAGATCGCCAGATCAAGGCCGCGCGCCAAGCCGTATAATACGCCTGCGGCATATTGATCGCCTGCGCCGGTTGTGTCCACGACCTTGGCGACCGGGGCCGCGGGTACGATGGCCTGCCCGGTCTTGGAGACGAGGAGGGAGCCGTGTTCGCCCCGGGTCGCCACCGCCAGATCGACGCGCTCGGCCAGGGCGGCGACCGCGTCGTCGAAGTTGGAGGTTTGGAACAGCGCGCCGATCTCGGCTTCGTTGGCGAAGACAATGTCCACGTCGCCGCCGATGAAGGCCAGAAGGTCGTCGCGATGGCGATCAACCACAAACCCATCCGAAAGGGTGAGCGCGATGCGGCGGCCGGCGGCGCGGGCGAGCCCTGCCGCCTTGGCGAAGGCCTGGCGGGCGGCGGGGGGATCGAACAGATAGCCTTCGAGGTAGACGATCTCGGCGGCTTGAACCACTTCGGCCGTCACGTCCGCGGGCTCCAGCGCATTGGCGGCGCCCAGATAGGTGGCCATGGTGCGCTGACCGTCAGGGGTCACGTTGATCAGGCAGCGGCCGGTGCCAAGGCTCGAAGCGCCGCCGAACGTCGGTTCGAAATGCACGCCGATGGCGGTGATGTCGTGGCGGAACACGCCGCCCAGCACGTCTTGAGCCACCTTGCCGATATAGGCGGCCCGACCGCCCAGACTCGCGATCCCCGCCACCGTATTGCCGGCTGATCCGCCAGACGCCTCGACGCCAGCGCCCATCCGTCCGTACAGGGCGTCGGCCTGATCTGTGTCGATCAGAGTCATGGCCCCTTTCGCCAGGCCTTCCCCGGCCAGAAAGGCGTCGGTCGCGGGCGAGATGACATCGACAATGGCGTTGCCGACTGCGGCGACGTCGAACGAAAGGCTCATAGCGTAAGGTTCCTGGGGGCGTAGGGCCGGGCCTTATAGAGCGGGATCAGGAAAAGTGCGAAGCGGTTTTCCGCCCGCATCCCGCTCTAACTCTTGAGTGAGATCACGGTCTTAGCCGTGATCTCGCGGCGTCAGGGCCCAATGAACAGCGCGCGCGAGGGACAGAGGTCCGCGATGAGGCAGGTTTCGCACTTGGGACGCCGCGCGATGCAGGTGTAGCGGCCGTGCAGGATCAGCCAATGATGGGCGCGGGTGAGGTAAGGGCCGGGTACGCGCGCCATCAGATCTTGCTCCACGCCGTCGGGCGTCGAGGCCTTGGAGAGCTTCAAGCGGTGGGAGACGCGGAAGACGTGGGTGTCTACCGCAATCGCCGGCTCGACGCCCAATTCGTTCAAAACCACGCTGGCGGTCTTACGCCCGACACCTGGAAGCGCCTGCATGGCTGTGCGCTCTAGCGGCGTCTCACCGCCATGGTGCTCCACCAGCAGGCGGGACAGGGCTATGACGTTTTTGGCCTTGGTGCGGTAGAGGCCGATGGTCTTGATGTGCTCGCTGACCCCAGCCTCGCCCAGATCGAGCATCTTTTGCGGCGTATCCGCTACGGCGAAGAGCCCCGCCGTCGCCTTATTGACCGACTTGTCGGTCGCCTGGGCTGAGAGCACCACCGCGACCAGAAGGGTGAAGGTGTTGTGCGCGACCAGTTCGCCCTTGGGCGTCGGCGTCGCCGCTTCGAAGCGGGCGAAAATTTCGGCGATGCGGGCGCGGTCCGCCGGAGGCAGGCGCTCGATCTTCGCGGTTTTAGCTTTTGGGGGCGATTTCGGGGCTTTGGCAGAGGCTTTCATGTCCGATCCAGGATGGCGAACGGCGGCGCTTAGGTCCATATCGCATCTATGAGCGCCGTGGCTGGGCCCGCCCCCTACCTGCATATGGATGCGACCCTGCGACCCCACCGGTCGCTCTCCAAGCGCGGCTTCGTCATTCTGTTGATCATCCTGGCGGCCTACAATCTGCTGGTCGCGGGCTTTCTGTTGATGATCGGCGCCTTCCCCGCGCCCATTTTCCTCGGTCTCGATTTCTTAGGCGTCTTTATCGCCTTTCGTGTCAGCTATGGGCGGGGCCAGGCGTCGGAGCACATCCAGGTGACGTCCGACCTGGTGCGGGTGTCGCACCGGTTTGGTCGGATGGAGCGCACGGTCTGGTCCTCGCCGACCGCCTTTACGCGCGTGCAGCTTGACCGCGTCGGCGAGCATGAGGCCCATGTCCGCCTGCATCTCTCCAATAAGGCCATGAGCGTCGCAGGCTCGCTCGGCCACAAGGAACGCGCCGACTTCGCCAAGCGGCTGGATTCCGCCATCCAGGCGGCCCGGGCGGAGCGTTATAGCGACTGATTGTGGCCGCAAGAAACGGGCGGCGTGAGGGCTGTCGCTGCGTTAGGGTCGCCTTTGAGTTCAAGAGGTTCCCCTAACATGACCCCAGACGCCGCCGCGCCCTTAAGCCTCGCCGAACGCTCGGCCGAGTTCGACCGGATGCAGCGGGCTCTGGACTGGCTGGGCGCCCATTGGCGGGAGCGGCCCTCGCTCGACGAAGCCGCGGCGGCGGTGGGGCTGTCAGGCCCGCACTTCCAGCGCATCTTCACCCGCTGGGCCGGGGTCAGCCCCAAGACCTTCATGGCCGCCATCGCCCACGCCGAGGCGCGCTCGGCGCTGGAGGACGGGGAGAGCGTGCTCGGCGCCGCGCTGGACACGGGCCTATCCGGCCCCTCCCGCCTGCATGACCTTTTCA
>Ga0116227_10007031_pt1 | contig 22303 bp, 17 predicted proteins | sample S1TSphgellanicum_FD_89693 | JGI IMG/M metagenome (GOLD analysis project Ga0116227, IMG submission 89693) | Host-associated microbial communities from peat moss isolated from Minnesota, USA - S1T2_Fb - Sphagnum magellanicum MG | ecosystem: Host-associated > Plants > Peat moss > Unclassified...
CGCTTTTCTTTATTGACACACGGTGGAGTGCAACATACTCCAATGCCCACTTGCACCTATTCTCTGAAGTTGGGCTCTCTTGAGTTGCCCATCAGTCCAGCATACACACAAAATTATGGAGCATAGTAGTTTTCATTTGTCTTAGATTTTGCAGGCGGGATCTTGGTGTTATTTTTCTCAAGGTTGGTTCACTGGGTGTTATTGTCGCCAATCCCCTCCCATACATTTGAGGGGCTTGCTGATTCAAATGGACAACAAGAGTACTACCTGTCATCTCATTGTTACATGTTTCTTTTGAACAAAGAGAACTTGAAGGTGTCTTGTGATACCAAACCTGGGCTTGTGTCCTGGAAAACATCTAGAGTATCAAGAATATTGGACATAAAGTGAAGTTTGTGTGATGACTGAAATTTGCATAGAGGAGCCTACTTTGATTTATTCTAGAGATAAGCTAACGCAGTCCTATTTTTTGCCAATTTGTTCACATATATTTCATTGGATTGCAGCAACATGACAACAAAGATTTTGAAGAACATTTCAGTGCCACAACCTTTTTTATGATTTTTTAGACCTTGCAAGTAAGTGTTTAGCAAACTAACAACTTATCCCGAACTCAATATGTCTAACAATGTCAAAACTAAGTTTGTGGCTTCAAAACACATTTGAATGGGGAGGGGTGGAGTTTGTGCTATCATGACAATTGGTTATTCTAGAATCAAGTTTGAATGTAATAGCAATTCTAAGCATGCAAGTTTGCATCACATCAACTTGTAACAACATAATCATGTTGTTTTTAAAACATGGTTATATTGAACAAGAAGCTGACTAGTGGTGTGGTGTTGCAACATAATATATAATGATTGTGATTGTCACCCATGATTAGAATATGGAACTAGAAGGTCTTTTGGATTTGGATTAGAAGGATACAACGGTTGACAACAACGCAAGGTCTATTGTGACTAAGGATAGACAAGGGGAACAAATTCCATCGTAACCTTCCCCGTTGAAAAGGACAATTGAAAAAACCTTTGATCAATTGGTGATTTTGATGGAACAAGAATCGAGAGGATGGGAGAATTGTGATCCTTCACCCTTTGGTGAACCTAGTTCTATTGAAAGACATGTTTCTACACCTCCACCACTTGGGCTAGCGTTGCTTGACCCAATACAAGAGGTACTTTTTTAATGATTGTTATTGTATTTTATTATTTCCTCTTTGACCTTGGTTCTTCTTTGATTTTACTTCAATTTATTCTTGGTCTTATTTGGTTATGTTTTTAGTGTGGGAATTGGTGTTCCAAGGTTTTAGGAATATTATTATTTCTACCAGAACAATAAAAACCACTTCACACCTTACATATATAGCTTCATTCCACATCTATTTACACTACACACATTTAGTAGAAAGAATTATTTGGATGGAAGTTAATATTCTAAAACAATTTAAATTGGCTACTCCATGTCATCAACCATGAAATTGTAGATAAATATGTGGGTTGCATTTTTCCTATTAGTATGTGTTTGGTTCTAAAAACTTAGTTCACCATGTAAAATGTTTAATTGGTGTGCACTGTCTATCCCAAATTGCCAAAGTTAATGGGGATCTTATGGTAGTCGTTCATTACCACACATGTTATATGTACATTAAGGTCTAGGGTGGTAGATTGCATCATTTTCGTAACCCCATGATGTAACATGTAATATTTCAATGATGATCATACATTTTTAATATTAAGCAAAATGCATTTGGTGAACTTTTTGTTAAATTGTTGAATTTGCCACCCTAGACTTTAATGCTAAGGAATGGTTTTGTTTTTTTGTTGAGTGCATCACCTTGCTAATGCCTTGCCCAACATAATGGGTAAGGGCTTGACCATTCCATAGTAGCTTATCCAAAGTTGGTCATGCCATGCACCAATGTTATTATTATCGGTGAGTGAACATGTGAAATACCCTCACTATCATTTCTTAGCTTTTATTTCATTTTTTAGTTCAAATTTTTTAACTATTAGTTTTCACAATCTTCTTTGGAATCTTTTGAATAGGCTTATTAAATTAAGTTATATGTTGTTTTATATTCAAGCTAATTTAAATCACGAGTAATGAAAAGATGTGGACTTCATATTTATATCAAACTATTGAATGTAAAATGTTATCATTCATTTGTCAAATTTAAACAATGGTAAACTTTACGTGGGCTTCAAATTTGAAAATCATTCAATGAAGGTCATTGGCTATGAATTAAATTTTGTGGGTTTTTTTCTTGGTATGTGTTCCATATTAATATGAAAATAAAGTTCTAGTTGGATTTAATATGTGTAAATTAATTCTCAAAAAGTAATGAATTAAACTCATTCATCAAATTTTGGCAATTAATTTATATATTTTAAAAGTTTAATTCTTAAAATATATATAATGGAAATTTTTTAAATTAAATAGCTTCTAGAGTATGATGTTATATCTTGAAATAAGAAAATTGGATTTTTTTGACAAATTGTATTGATATTGTTTAATTGCCATTTGCAGATCGTACAAGTGCATAATGTTTATCCCATTGATGGCATTTTAAAACATCCAGATTTGGTCATCATTTTCTTTCATGGCATTGTTCCTGGGAATAAAATTGAGCTTGCATGGAAAGAAACATGGACATCAAGCCCCACCAATGGAGAAGAACATATATTTTGGCCGGAAAGGTGGTTACCTAATGACATTGGAAACAATGTCCAAATCCTTTCTTTGTCATACAATACCAATATTTTTGATGTTCATGATGATGTGACAAAAATTGGCAAGAACTTTCTTCAAAGTTTGGTGGTGAATCCAAGGTACAACAATGTCCACCACAACTTTAAGACATCACTTTTTAAGGATTCAAATCAAATCTTATATGAAATATATGTATACATAGAAAATTGAAGATGACATACATACACATATATAATATAATGTGTCATGTTTTTGGAACATTTCTAGAAATTTTTGATGTTTCATTTCCATTTATTGACAATTTATGTATGATTTACGAAAACACATCTATATTTATTGGCCTGTATATAATATTGTTTGGGTTGCACTTCCCAATTGATGACACATTGAAGTATTAATATTTTACAATTAATGATAATACCTTTTTATTGTATACATGTAGGTATGTGACCCTTTGGATCGCTCCAATTGTATTGGTTGGCTATAGCTTTGGTGGTCTTGTGCTCAAAAGTTTGGTGGTTGATGTCCACAAACACATCTATCAAAAGGTTGCAAATGAATATGACATTAGAACAAAGACAATTTGCAAAAGGTTTCTTGAAAACCTTAAAGGGACAATTTTCTATGGTGTCCCCCACACAGGTGATCCAAGAGAATTATTAAAATATTTTACTTGGCAATTTCAAGAAATGAACTCAATTGACAAGAAGTTAATCAAAGCACAACCGAGCCTATTAAACAATATTGAATCTTTCAATCGTCAAATGGAACAACTTACAGTGGATTTTGGTCATGCCATTGAAACAAACGTCAACATCTATGCCTTTGTTGAAGGAAAACCTCTTAATCAAAATGGGGTACATTTTAAAGACTCAATGACCATGACATTATTCCAACTAGTTTGAATATTGCATTGTTTTGAATGCTTGAAAATTGTGTTCGATTCATTTTATTTAATTATGATAAAAACCAAGGACTTATCATTAATATATTTTAGAGTTTTTTGTTGGAATGGTACACATAGGGAAATTATTCCCATCTTTTTCAATAGTGCTTTAATCACATGGTATTTCCATGGTTTATTAAGATTTGAATAACATTTCAAAATTTTGAATCTCAAGTTGATATTTTGGCCTTTTTAATGGATATTCACAAAGTTATTAAATTGAACATCATGAAAAAATCAATACATTGTTGAGATCCTTCATCCCACTAATTAACAAACTTTTTGACACATGCAGGAAGTTCTAGTGCCATATGCATCAGCTCAACGATTGTTGAGAAATAACAATTACAAAGTTGAAGATGCCACTCACTTGACTATTTGCCAACCATGTACAAAGGACCACATAAGCTATAGTAAAATGGTGGAGTGCTTGAAAGCTTGTTTAAAGGTACAAAATAAATTAATATTTTCATGCAAATTGTCATTGTTTCAAAGAAATGATAAAAATAATTTATGAAGATTATATATTTTTAAATCTTTGAAAAAATCTAAAGTAAAAATATATACATTATCATGTGATTATTTGACTATTTTATCTTTCAACAAAATACAATGGTTTGTGTTCATGTTTGTGTACAATTCTAAATCATTTTGTTGACTTCAATGTTGATCCATATATGAATTGTGGCAGAAATCAACACAACTTCCAATACTACCACAGTGTGAAGTGGGGTTGGAAAGAAAAGCAAATGATATCAACAACTTGTTACAAAAGGTCCCTATTGTGAGTTTGGTTGGAATGGGTGGTATTGGAAAAACCACTTTGAGCAAGAAGGTCTATCATTTATTCCATGATAAATATGATAAATTTAGCTTCTTGGAGGATGTGAAATCAAAACGAATTGAAGATGTTCAAAAACAACTTTTGAAGGATTTGTGTGGTCGAAAAATGACAAAGGAAGAAGACATCAATGACAATGATCTTGATTCTATAAGAAATTGCATGATCTTTAAGAAAGTATTAGTGGTTGTAGACGATGTCGGTACAACAGAAAACTTAATAGCCTTACAAGTTCTTGCTATTGAAAGTAAACAAAACGGAATCATTTCTAGTAATGTAATTGTGACTTGTCACAATTGGCAAATTTTGGAAGGTCATGTAAGTGAAAATGGGAAAATGGATGTGGCACCACTCAACATGGAAGAAGCAAAAAAACTTTTTTTATTCCAAACATTTCCCATTACAAAGGTAGTCAAAGAAGGTTTTGAGGTCATTTTTGATGAGATTGTGCAAGCTTGTGATGGTCTTCCTTTAAGCCTTGAAGTAATGGGTGGGTTTTTGCACACCAAACAACATTTAGACATTAAAAAACAATTGGAAATTTGGAAGGATGCCTTGCAAAAACTACGTAATGCTGAAACTTTGGATGGGGGTAAGGATGATAAGCTTTGGAGGAGCTTGCAAGTTTCTTATGAAGATTTGCAACACACTGAATGCAACATGTTTTTGGATATTGCTTGTTATTTTTGTGGTTTGAATGAACAAATGATTATTCAAATATGGGATTTTCAATCATCCCCTCAACTTGGTTTGCAAAACTTGAAAGATAGATCTCTTGTGAAACTAAGTGAAAATGGAAACCTAGTCATGCACGATCAATTACGGGACATGGGTCGAAAATTTGCAAGAAAAAATCGATTATGGGATTCAAAAAAAGAAAGTTTCCAATGTTTGCAACATAAAGAGGTAATTATCACAATTCCCCATGGTGATAGAATGTTACTTTAATCATGGTTTTGTAATGTAATACCAATTTGGATGGATATTTAAAATACAATAAAAGGTTAATAAAAAAATTCTTTGGAAAAATAAAACTTGTGTGTTATTATTATTATTTTGTGATGATTAACATATTATAATATTGTATTTTATAGGTGGCCCAAAAATTGGAAGGAATCTTATTAAATGGTAATGAAGACTTGCCTTTATCACTATTCAAAAATTTGGAGCTTCCTAGCCTTAGATTGCTCCAAATGATTGAAATGAGGCCAAAATTTGTTGAAGTTTTTATCCAACGACAAAATGTACAGTGCTTACAATGGCTACATCTTCACATATCAAGAATAGAAAAGTTGCCAAATGATTTAGTTCATTGTTTCCATCTACATGTCCTTGATTTGTCACAATGTCATAATTTGAAAAAGTTACCTACATCTATTGGCAAATTGATGGCTTTGCGACAATTATATTTGTCGGGGTGTTATAAATTAAAGGAGTTACCTTCATCTATTAGCGAATTGACGGCTTTGCAAAAGTTGTATTTGTCAAGGTGTTCTAAGTTAAAGGATCTACCTAAATCTATCAACCAATTGACGGTTTTGCAAGAGTTGAATTTGTCGAGGTGTTCTAAGTTCAAGGAGGTACCTACATCTGTCGGCCAATTGACGGCTTTGCAAAAGTTGAATTTGTCCGAATGTTCTAAATTAAAGGAGCTACCTACATTTATTGGCCAATTAACGACTTTGCAAGAGTTGAATTTGTCGAGGTGTTCTCAATTGAAGGAGCTACCTACATCTATTAGCCAATTAACGACTTTGCAAAAGTTGGATTTGTCATGGTGTTCTAAGTTGGAAGAGCTACCTACATCCATTGGCCAATTGACGGCTTTGCAAAAGTTGTATTTGTCGGGGTGTTCTGAGTTGAAGGAGCTACCTACATCTATCGACCAATTGATAGCTTTGTAAAAATTTGTTTTGTTGCAATGTGATGAGTTGAAGGAGCTTCCTACATCTATTGGCCAATTGACAGCTTTGCAAAATTTGATTATTTCGTAGTGTTCTAAGTTGAAGGAACTACCTATGTCTATTGGCCAATTGACATCTTTGCAAGAGTTAGATTTGTTGGAGTGTTTTAAGTTGAAGGAGTTTCCTACATCTATTGGCCAATTGACAACTTTGTAAGAATTGAATATGTGGCAATGTTCTAAGTTGAAGGAACTACCTATGTTTATTGACCAATTGATGGTTTTGCAAAAGTTGATTTTGTCAGGGTGTTCTAAGTTGAAGGAGCTACCTACATCTATCAACCAATTGACAATTTTGTAAAAGTTATTTTGTTGAGGTGTTATGAGTTGAAGGAACTATTTACATCTATTAGCCAATTGATAGCTTTGCAAAAGTTATATTTGTCTGGGCGTTTTGAGTTGAAAGAACTATTTACATCTATCAATTAATTGATGGTTTCAGAAAAACTACATTTGGGTGGATATTCAAAGTTGAACATGACACAGACATATATTAGACATAAGATTTTAAAGAACTTAAGGTGTTTAGGTTTTTAACTATATGCAAAAAATGAAATAATGTGATTCCATGAATGATAATTTATTTTTTGGGTTCATTTGCAATTAAGGTAGTTCAAAACCGGAATTAAGAATAAGTTAAGAATCATCAATTCATTATTCTCTTTCTTTACCCTATGGTAGTTTATGTAGACACAACTTTCTTGGTAATAACATTGGAATGTTTGGTTAATATTTACTATATGTGTTATAGTGGCTGGTCAAGATTATCTAAAGAGTTTTGACGTGTCTAAACAAGTGTTCAATTGTTAAGAGAAGCAATAATAGACCCCTAGTGGTATTAGGAGGATTATTAAGATTCATAATTGCATTTTTTCAAAACAATCAAAAAATTCAATTTTGATATATAACCATAGTTCTAAAGTTTTTGGGGGAAAAAAAAATTGTTTTCTAGTTATTTATTTTCATGAAAATTGTGAATTCTTTAAGGTTTTTGAATTAAAAGAAACCAAAATTCTATGATTTTGATTTTTTTTCAAAGAATTGGAATCGATAGTTTTTTAATCCTAAACTACTAAGAAAACATTAATTAATAGTTTTTTAAAATTCAAATAACCACACAATAGTAGTTTAAACTCATTTCATGCATATGTCAAGATTCAAGAACTTGAAGGATTCTATGGCACTCATAGTCTAGTATGGTCACCTTCTAATTGCCAAAAAATTATCAATTCAAATCAAAGAATAATTTGGTTATCATATATGCATATGTATTTGATTTTTTACCAAGCCTTTGGAAATGAGCAAAAATAAAAGACTTTTCCATATAATTTCATTTGTTGTGTAGCCCCAAAACATCACTTCCATGAAATTTATTGTGTTGTATTATTGAAATTTCATGTTATCATGTGGATCATTTTTTTTGGTTTGTGATTGACATACGAAGAGATTTCAAAGAACATCAAGAAATTTGTTTTGATTTGTTTTCATAAAGCTAGACATTGAGTCAAGGTTTATATATGACCTACCCACTATGCTTTTAGTGATAAAATCAAGATGCATAATTTTAAAAATTAAATGCCAAAATGGGAAGCTACAATTGAAAAACAATAGAAAGTAGGAAGCCTTTGCATTTTTACTTGTTTTTTATCCTTTCTTTGTAACAACCCCCAGAGGTGAGCACATGTGTAATGAAAGGCAAGAGAATGGCATTTTTTTGGGGCTCATGTTACAGCCATCCATGGTGACCACAAGAAATTGTATTATTATTTTAAAATGTTTCTTATTTATTTATTATATTTCTAGACAAAACTTATCCATTCATACAACAAAAAGGTCTATATTTACAAATTTTCCATTGCAATCATTGGGATTCAAGGAGTTAAAATTTTAATGGAAAACAACTGTCTTAGTTGCTGAGTGGGGCATAATGGGGAAATAAGTAAACAACTTTTTTCTTTCTTTTTTTTCCCACATTGCTATCCATTGATTGGTGCACCAGACATACACCTTTGTTTTCTTTTTCTTTTTGTCCTCGGCAATAACATTGCCATCCATTGACATAAAACAAATATGGCCTTATATCAATAATCTTGCCATCGTGGTTGCAATGACAAATTAGGTAGGGAAAAAAATTGAATCATTGTAATATACTAGAAGAAATTATTTGTATTCTTTCAACTTGAATTTGTGACTATTTTAAAATCACAAGTAACACTTTCAATTAGCATCCCATTAATCACCTTGAGCAGGTTGCATGTGACAAATAGTTGTAAATGATGAGATTTGTGGTGACATTGACATAGTCCAAGGAATTCATATATGATGAATGGATATGCTTTCATTTGTTGATCGTCCATATATTACTCGCCATGAAAATGGAAAAAGTGATTACTTGTGAGTACTTGTGACTAGAATGCTAACAACTTGAAAAACACCATGTGGCAAAATTATTGAATTTATAAATAATTAAAAATCCTTGCCATTTGCTCTTAATAGTTTAAGATTTGTACATGCGAGAAGATTATTTCACACCATTTGGAAAATTTATTGAATTTTGAATAAATAAAATCTTATAATAAAAACTGAAATCCTTGCCATTTGTTTTCAACAACCTAGGATTTTTACATGTGGGTGAATTGTAGTAAGCCATATGGCAAAATATTTATGACAAAAATTATTTTTGTCATCTACTTTCAATGACCTAAGATTTATATATGTGACCAAATTAATGCATGGCACATGGCACATCTTGTAAGTTTTATTTTAGAACCCAAATCTATTAAGATCCTTGTAGCTACCTTCAATCTTTGAAATGTAATGTTGCAATTGATTGTGGGGTAGTGTAAATAAGCTCGAACATGGGTTTCAGCAATTACTACCCTTCCTAATGGTAATGTCAAGAGAAATATAAAAACCTAAAAACTATTAGTACACTATTAATATTGTATTAAAATTATTCAAAAAATAATTAACAAAGTTGTATGTTATAGTTACTTGAGCAAAAAACCTTCTAAGGATGATAATTTTACCCTATTATAGAATCACCTCCTACATGTTTAAACCGACCATCATCAAATATATAATAATGAACAATTTTCACCATAAGATAAAAGAAAAATTAATGGAATCCAATGACAATAATTTTGCTCTATAACATAATTACCACCTACCTATGTTATTATAAATAACACAATATAAAATAAGTATGAGAAAAATAAAGTATTCAAAAAATCAAATAAAAAATGCCAAATCCAAGAATAATATTTTTTTCTTACCTTCCACTCTGTTTTCCTACCATTAGATTTCAAATTTCATACAACCAAAAAATTAAAAAAATTGAAATGCAAAACGACCATTTTTCTTGTATTAAACTCCCATGACCAAAAGCACATAAGTTAGCTCCAAAATTTACAAGCATTGTCTCAATGGAACCCTAACGTTCTTAACGAAATGCACTTGTAATTTCATAACTAAATTATAAAACCAAAGTCTAACGTGCACCACTTGAAGGTCTCAATGGAACCTAACGTTCAGCTAAATGCCATAACTAAATTATAAAACCAAAGTCTAACGTGCACCACGTGAAGGGGGGTGAGTTCAAAAATTTAGTGACAATTGACGCTCACTCACTTAGAAGACCAAAATTTGTCTCATACAACTTCCAAAATTGACAATATTTTTGTTTTCAAATAGTCAACAACAAGGGTAATGCACATAAGAAATTTTAATTTATTTCATTGCGATAAGAAACAATTACGCTCTTGAGCTTACAAAACACACAAATCAAACCTTGAGGATTACAACTTTGGAGAAGAGATGGGAAGAAGAGCACAAGATGTAAGCCAACATGGAGAAGCGCATGCTTGTGTTGAATGCAAAGCTAGATCATCTAGTGTTTTGGAAGTTGAGAGGCTGAGTGCAGAGAACGGCTCCCTTCAAGCAAGTATTCACAACTGCAAGATGATTCAAACTTGACAAAGGGAGTGCTTGAAAGCCAGCTGCAGAAATTGGAGGAGAAGTTTTCTATCTCAAGTGCACAGCTCCAGGAGATATCATAACTGAATTAGTGTGCTTTTTCATCATCCTGGTCTTCTACTTGTCTTCTGCAGGCCTGGTTCGATGTAATGTTTACTTGCTGACTATCTTGTGAAACAGCAATTGCTTGCCATGGCCATTGAGTGAGATCTGGTGATCAAACAGTTAACTGCGAAAAAATGTAGAAAGTGATGAGATCCACAAGGAAAACAGAACTCTCAACGCTGAGAAGAATAATCTTGTCAGTTTTGCCAGATTTCTGTCAGGAGGAGAAAGCTTGAGTTACTCAAGGGGCTAGAGAGCAACAGGTTGGCTATTCAAATACTCAGCTTGAATCTGGAATTGGCAGAAGAAAATCTTGTTCTGACAAGAGGAGAGCTGAAGAGCTTTCAAATCAAATTAGGGTGTGTAGTTGCTATGCTCTTGAGGCTGTAGATTGCTGAAGAAAAGGCCCAAAAAATGGAGGAGAACCTTCAGGAATCCAGAGTTGCAGTGGAAGACAAGGAAGAGAGATTGGCTGCTTTAAAATAGGCTGTCCAACAGTTGGCCAGGGAAATTGCCAAGGCAAATAGTAGCTTGGCTCAAAAGGAATGGGAAGAACCATTTTTGCAGGATTGGTTTACAGACCTTGAAAGACATATTTGCAAGATAATGAACAAGAAATGGCTGAATCAAGGTTTATTTGGACAGTGTGGTGAAGGCAAGTGAAGCAAAACAAGCAGATATTAACAAGTTAAACCTTAAAAATGCAGGACATGAAAAAAGGAGCTAATGAATGGAAGAAGAGGGAGATAGACCTAGAAACTCAGTTGCATCAGCTTAGGGTTGCTCTAAAGAGAAAGTCAGTTTCCCTGGTGGAATCAGAAGCAGAGGTGAGAAAAGCATCTAAAGAGCAATCAAGTGATGAGGGGTGAGATCAAAGACTTGAAGCAGCAATTGAGTGAGGAAATGGATGTTAATCCTGCTCAGTAGTGCAAGATGGATCAATTGATTTGTGATCTAGAAAGTACCAAGCAAGCAATTGAATTGGCCAATATACAGCTGAAGGGCCTCCAAGGAAACCTACAACAACTTGATCAGGGCTCCAAGGATCACCTGTAGATCAGGTCAGAAATTGCCTCTAATGAGCTGCAGCACAAGCTTATGTCAACAGAATCCAGACTACAGACATCTGGGAAAAAGATGGGACAAGCAGCAGTTAACCTTGCAGCATATGAAGAGAGTGCGCAAGCTTACTGCAAGTGATTTCAGAGAAGGATAAGAACTTTGATGAGATGCAAGTAAAATTAGCATCTGCACAATTGGAACTTACTGAACAAGCCATGGTGGTCCAACAAGCAAATAGGGACCTTATCAGTGCTCAAAAGCAGCTTCAGACCTAAGTTGAGATGCAGAGGGGCCTAGAAAGAAGATTAAGGTGCAACTGAGGCCTAGATGGTGGAAATGCAGCAATGCAGATGGGAACTGGAACAAGAGGTGAGAAGGCTTCAAGAAGGCAGAACTCATGTTGCAAGATGAGAGTCTACCTCTAAAAATTCAAAAATTGAGAGGTACAGGAGTCAGATTGAATAGCTTGAAGAGATCTTGTCTCAATTTGGAGATGCCCAGACTCTTGTACTTACTGGTGAGCTCCGAATCACTTCCAGCACTACTGAGGAATGTGACAGAAACCTGTTGAAACTATATTCTTCACTAAAAACAATGCAAGATCAGCTTTGGGAGGTACTGGGGCTGATCATGGCAAATGAAAATGAAAGCGAGATTCTTGTTGTGAAGCTGACTGTTGCAGAGAGTTGAGTTGAAAGAATGCAGACTCAGATGTTGTGCTGGCCAACAAGAGGTTGGAAGATGATGCCTGGTTAGTGAGATGCAGGCCCAGGAGGTGAAGAGGGAGGCATGTCATCTTGCTGCATACCTTGAAGTTGCTCTTGCCAACCTCTCTGCAAAAATTCTTACAGTCAACCAGCTCAATGTGGAGCTTTCAGGATCAAGGTCCTTGGTGAGCATGCTAGAGTCGAAGAGAGAGATCACAAGTGAGGAAATGTCATCCACCACTTCAGCTGACGATGACAGTAACAAGACAGTTAATGAGCAAGAGAAATTTGTCAGTATGGTGGAGGTTGGCTGAGATTGTGAGTTCCATGATTCCATTCTGAGGTAAAATGCATATTGATCTACAGTGTCTTTGTTCCATCATAGCTTTGTCTTTGACTGAATTTGGATGAATTGCAAGGTGTTCTATCTCTTGCTGTCTCCATCCAGACAATGGACTGTTTCTTGGTGTATCTGGAAAGCCCATATCATACTCACAATAACATCTCAACAGATCATAATTGACAGCTAGGTACCTTGAGCTTTTGATTCACCACAAATATTTGCAAGGAACTGTAAGGACTGCAAATTGATGGGCTTTCGGCCTTTTTGGTGGAGGGAAAATTACAATGGTCAGATTTACCATTCTTCTCATCCTCACCATCCTTCCCAGGTTGTGCAATTGGTCATGATTTGGCTGTTGATTCAGTGCAATCCAATCATGGGGGCACTGTTTTGCCAATTATTGACCATTGTGGAATGTCACTTGTGCTTGATCAGGTCAGTTCTACAAGGGCTTGTCAACAAGTCCCTTCTTTCACCTGCTGTACATGGTTGCTTGTGGCCACTTTTTGGCAAGGCTCCTTGTTAGTGTAACCATATTCTGATAATGTTGTCTAGCCATCAGTGTGCCAAGAGTGACCCTTTTGATGAAGAAAAGTGAGACAGGTGAAATTGCAACGATGATTGCTGACATAAATGTCATGAAGAAGAAAATAGTACTTTTTGTAGATGAGACCAGCTCAGATGGTCTTGGAGCAGGAATGCCCAAATGTATTGAAAAGCTATCCTCACAGTGGACAATTAGGACAATGTTTCACCTGGTAATTCATGCATTAGGAGAGAAATATATATTGGTCCCTGTCAAGGATGCATTGTGGTATAAGGAAATGATTGCCTCCATTGGTAGATTGACAAGCATTCAAGAGTTTAGTGTGTTACTAGACTACACAAAACACTGCTGGCTCTTGATGGTTGACCTAGCGGGATGACTGATAAAAATATTTGGAACCAGATCCCTGCCGTATTTGACCAACAATGGTTCTTGGAGATAGATGGCAAGTATGTTGTGTTTTACAATACAGTAGTTTCCAGAAGAACAAACCATTTGGAACAAACATTATCACAACCTCTACACATTAAAATAGGGTTATTTGTTGACACTTGTGCCCCAGATTCAGGTGCAAGACAATTCAGATTCTGTTGCCCTTCAACACAGCTTGCAATTCGAGTTCCACATCTTGGTTTACATTTCTCTCCTGCAAGATACAGTAGGTTTATGCTCATTCTCCATGCCCTTGAAGGTGTCAACCAGCTTGAGGAGGGATGGGATGCTGAAAAGAATACAACAATGCCAGTACAATGGCAGCATGGGACTACACTGAGGAGGCTCAGAGTTTACTTGGGGGGGTATGTCTGTTCTCTTAAAGAGGTCTTTGTGCTGGCTCTTCTTGAGCTCCTTTGCATTTGATAAGTTGCCTAGTTAAAGTTGTACATTTGTGTAGTGTTTTTCACTTCAATGTGGTAAATGGAATTGAGACTTGTCTTGATTTACCCTACTTGAGATTCAAAATGAACTTTCTGTCTGACTACACATAGATTATTGCCATGAGAACTCTGTCAAAGATGGCAAGCTCCAGTGAAGTTTCAACTTGCAAAAGCCCACGACTGAATATTTCACCATGCAATGTTTTCCAGGGATTTGAACTTCAAAAGAAAATCTCAATTGCTGGAGAGGAAAAGAAACATGCCTACCATGAATTGTTCAATCTTCAAGAGAACCTTCAAGAAGTTGAGGCTTCACTAAAAGTGACTCGAATGGAACTTGCCCATGTGAGTTTGTGCTGAAGCATATTGCAGAAACCTAGGAAGGAAGGAAAATCTTTCAAAGAGGAAAAAAGATCAATTAGCCTCAACTTACAAGAGTGAGCATTGGGTGTGATCTGAATGTACAAGAATCTGGATCTACCTTTTCTCATATGGGTATTTTCACATTGCACAATTATTGCTAGTCATGAATTGACATGTTTCTGGGTAAAAGTGTCTCATTTTCCAGCATTTTTCTGTTGATGCTAAATAGATTGTTCTGGGTGTTATTCATGAATACAGGAGAGAGAGGCTAGGTTTAAAGGAGAGGAAGAACTGAAACTTGCAAAAGTGGATAAATCAATTGTGGTATCCTGCTCCACTGTGTTGCACTGGAATAGTTTTACCATGTTGGATAAGAGATCAGGCTTTTGCAGTTTTGAGGCATTTATTGTTCAAAATTAGTGTCTAGTTGCAACTAGTCAGCAGTGGATGCTAGGGCGGCATTTCAGGACTGGATAGAAGAGTCAATGACCCAATGATGAAGTTGCTGCAGGAGGATCTGCAGAATGGATGTAGAGAGAAGCAGAGTGCCTTGATATCTTTAGCTGCCATCAAGCAGGAAGCTGTGTAAGAGATTTCTTTCCCTGAGACAAACTTGTTTTGATCATTATGATGGCAGGTTGCACTATATGCAACCACTAGATGACTTTTAAGATACACTTTGATCATACACATTACAATATCAGGAAAAATACTGATCAAGTGCACTGTAACAGAGTGTAACTCTCCTGATCTCTTGGTTAATGCATTGTCTTCCAGTCCTTACTGCTGCATTCAAAAAGTTTGGTGGTGATAGATTTAAGTAGAATCTGTTTGTCTTTCTGATGTGAAATTTGCAAGATTAAGAGGTGATGTAGTATTGGGACATGGGTAGAAGCCTGCCTCTGATAGTGAGCTGATTTTGATACAACTGGAATCTCTTGATATCTCTTATCAATTGTGCTTAAGAGATACCATGTTGCTTAAGAGATACCACAATTGTTGCTTAAGCTGATTTTGATACTGGAATAGTTTTACCATGTTGCTTAAGAGATTTAGTGCCCTATTTGCTCCTAGCTGGGTGTATGAAACCAAGGCAGCCACCCAATTTCAAAACTACCCAGAACAGGTTTCTTTGACATGAATGCCCTCTTAGTTGAACTCTCTAGAACATCAGAAAAGGTCTGTTAGGGGGCTGTGCCAAGGCTGACAGCAAAGCCATGAAAGGGGGACTTGGTGCCTATAATGTTATTAGTTTCCATGAACACAACATATAATTATTCCATGTCTGATGTAGGTGGTGGGGTACCATTGGACAGTGTGTTGGCCCATTGCTTGGCTTAATACAACCATGTTACCTTTCTTCTCTGATTTCAACCAAGTATGCTAAAGTTCTTCCCCAATCGTGTGCTTTCACAATGTGTGCTAATAATCCACACAAATTTCCTGATTTCACCAGTTTCATACAATTGCACAAATGGCCTGACATACACTAGTATGACCCCAAAGGCGAATTATTCTATTGTGCTTGAGTACAAGCTCTGGGCAACTTTAGTTGTTGGGTCACTATTTGATTGTATCAACATTCTCTCAACCCTCCCTCTTGCAACATAGAAACCTTGCACATAGATGTTGGGGTATTTTCTTTTGCATGAACACTACATGCATTGTGTGTCTTAACTAATTCTAGGATGTGGGGTATGTAGTGCTTTGGCATCTTATGGAGCATTTGTGAAGCCCATGCCTTCTGCAAGTGAGCTGAGAATCCAAATGCTACTTGATGGGGCCATGCAACAGGCATCTTTGCGGAACATGCATGTTTACCAATGTTCTCACATTACTCATTTCATGGCCCTGTCTTTCAATCTCATGCTCAATGCGCATCCAGGACAAGTGCACAAATGCTCTAGTGTGTAGACCTGAAGTTATAGGTGAATTCTTATGCATAACTACCTTGCTGAAGGGTTACTGAGATGTGTATGTTTTAAGCAACAGCACTAATCTTGGTCAAATACTGTTTTGGGAAATTTGAGCTGACGAGGTATGTCCAAAATGTCTGCAGGCATTACAATTTTGTAGCTCATTGTAGCATGTGGCAAAACACAAGTGTTAAAGCGGAAGTGTATAACTAGCTAGTTCCTATAGCAGTAGCAGCAGCTGGAACATATTGGAAACTGCAGGATTAAGTGGCATGACTGTGGTAAAACTAGAATTAGAAGATGCAGTGGTTGCATGCACAAGCAACAGCAAACAATGGAATAAAGCAGGAGGATGCATTCTCCATGGACAAAGTGAATTTGTATGAGAGATTGGGCTTCAACACCTTCATCAAGCTCTCCACCAACTTTTATACTTGATACGTAGTTAAGTAAGAGAAAAGCTCATGATCAGCAACAGCAGCAGGCTGATGATCAGTACTACTGCATGTATGTATGTGTGCAACTTCTCAAAATCTTGAAACCGATTACTTGATCTCATGAGTACATCAGCAGCTCTGGTTTCTTTCTAGATTGAGCACTATTGCATGCAGCCTGTGCAGCTTGCACATTGAACAATATGAACAGTTTCTGATTTAGAGTGTGATTTTGTGATCAACAGTGTGTTTGAGGATGATCAGACTTGGTTTCAAAGCATCTTCAGTAATTCCACCGAGGAGGAGGCCATCTGCAACCAATATGAGTTTTGCATTCAATGAGTGGGTGGTCCACCACTCTATGGGCAAAGAAGAGGTAGTTATATATTGCTGCAGAACATTGTCGACCCAGCAACTGCTGCCAATTTTGCTAATCTATAAGATTACTGTCCTGCAGCTCATTGCAGCCATGATCATTAACTGCCAAGCAGATTGCATGAGAAACATATCATGAAGTCCATTGAATCAGGTCATGCTTGCTTTGCTTTTTTGCAGGACACCCAGCCTTGATAGGAAGGCATGATCCATATGCAGTGACCAAAGAAGCAGAAGCAAGATGGCTAGACCATATGGAAGCTGCACTGGATGATATCCATGAGATTGATTCCAAGAGCCACCTCTTCAACTTTTTCAAGTCTAATCTCTTTCTTGCACATGATGTCTCAAAACTGATGTATGTTTCTCTTCATCATTTGTGTGTGTTTTGCAGACTAAAGTTGTTCGCTTCTTCACAGAGTCGCACACAAGCTCTCTTTCTCTCTCTCTCACTATAAGGGGACAGGAGAGCTGAAGGAGCCAGAGTTTGAGAGAATTCAATTAGAAGAGCAGCAACGGCCGAGAATGCACTTCATTATTGGAGGAGCATGACAACAGCCAGAGCAGTAGGTACGTACATTCCACCAGAACAAAACCTGTACTGAAAACAAAAACAAGCATCCAAAGAATGTTTGTCTTCTCTATCTCTCTGTTCTGTCTTTCTTTGTGTCTTCGTGTTTTCATGCTTTTGTTATGGGGTGTGATTTGCAGGTTTGGAATTTAACAAGGCTGAACGAACATAAACACCTACTGGTGAGCAAAACAAAGAGTCAAGAAACCAAAACCTTCAGCTCTCAGTATAAGGGGAGAGGAGAGCTGAAGTAGCTGTGTCTCTATCTGTGTCTTTGTCTGTCTGTATCTGTATCTGTGACCTTCAGTACAGATATGGCAGGTGGACCAGCAATCCTGGAGCCTATAATGCTTGTGGAGCTCAAGGCACCCATTGAGTTTCAAGGCTCAATCATCAGAGATATTAACAGGTTGGTCTGGCAACAAGAAATTTCCTTCTTTTGGGATCCCATGACTTGCTGAGGTTGAAATGTTCCACTATGGTTACTTACCCATTAGATACAGTGTGCCGGTGGATGATGATGCAGGCATGGCTTGAGAAGAATATGTATAATAGCACACTTGATTGCTGGAAGAAGATCTACTCCACTGAGGGGGTTATGGCATTTTAAAAAGGAGCAGTAACTAACATGGGCCGAGGAACAGGAGCTGCTCTTATTCTTGTGCTCTATGATGAGATTCACAACCATGTGCATTGGACAGGTGCCCATTAAGTTGGAGCAGATTATCACTATTAGGATCTTCTTGCCATCCGTTTGAACACTACATTTTTTAGCACTGGGTGTCTGGAACAAGCTTTGTCCTGCACCAGAAAGGAATGAAGAATTCGATGCTGAGCTTCAAGGAGCTGGAGCTGGTACAGGTACAGCTTCTCCTACGGTTTGAGCTTTCATCTCCAATTTGCACATTGATGTCAAAGGAATAGGAGCTCAGCTTTCCACTGCAGGCAGATTACTGGCATGGAGATGTACACCAAAAATTGCAACCTTTTGGTGGGAAAAAAAAAATCCTTGGGGTTGCCATTGTTGTTGCCCAAGACATCCTTCCTATTTTGGTGATGCAATAACCTCTTCAACAAGAAGACCCCAGAAGATGGCAAGCAGATGACACGGTGACACTTGAAGGACATTTTTGCTGCACCAGTTAATGTCTCTTCTTCTTTTTGTGTTTGAATCATATCAGTGACATTGGTAAGTAGGTGACATGTTTGTAACTTGTAGCAAACATACAGGCCAACTCCATTCTCATAATTTAAGCATGAATCACCATTGCACATATATAAACATGAATTGTATGTCTATTCACCATTGATACTGAACTTTTGCAAATATATTGTACCAAATCACATGGTTCCTTGACTGTAGTTGAAAGTAAGCACTCTCATTGGCAGAATGCAAGAAAATACAATAGCATTTGCAGACAGCACCTCAAAAGAATCCATGTCAGAGTTACTTGACTAAAAATTCTCCTGGAGCAGGTCGCTGCCTGCCATCTGGAATAGAAATGAGCACAATAGGCCTTGTAGACCGGATTAATGGTGTCTCACAGATGTAATAGCCCTTGCGCTCCAATTGCAGAATTTCACCCCGCTTCACATTCCGCAAATTAGAGTCCCCAAGTGCCAGGGTTTCAGATCGTGTGTTTGGATTGAGAACTGAAACAAAATCATCATCCTCCTCCAGCTGCATGTCATCAATATGTCAGAAGAGTCAACAAAGTACACATGGAATTACTTGTGCTGAATCTTGAAGCTTATTCTTGGGACACCAAGTGCAATCCAGGCAATCAATGGCACTGAATAACTCAGAACAGCAACATCCTTTAACAAGAAGACTGAAGGTGACAGTGAAACAGAACTGAGATAAAGATGGTGGGACCCAAAGAAGAAGGTAGAGTCAAAGATACCAAAAATGAAGAAGACAGAGGAGAAAGGGAGAGGATGAGGAAGGACAAAGCAAAAAAAACGGACATCCAAATACCTTTTTCTTGGTAATAAGGTAATCCAGATCTACAAGAGTTAAGGGTAGCAGCTCGTCTGTCTCAGGAAGCCATGTCAATTTTAACTTAGTGCTCTTCACTGAACCCTCCAAATGAAGTGCTCCTGACAGCCCAACCACAACCCCATTCTCATCCTTCTCTACCTTATGGATGACAGCATTGCCCCAATCCATAAGAGTCACTTCCTCGCCTTCCGAGACAGCAGCAGCGTCAACCTGATCTAGCCACACTCTTTTGGTAAAGGTTGTTGCCTTCTTCCCTGCCCCATCAAACTTTTTGTGGCGAGCGATCACACGAACAAAGGGCTCATCAGGGCCATTGCTCAAATTAAGAATAACTTTTCCATCTGCAAAGACAGCCGTGTGCCGGGGACAGACGGGATCAATCAGTTTCTTGTTGATGGTCCAGAGCTTGTCCCACTCCATCAAGTTCAAGTTCTTGGATGCCCCCTGCCAACCCATCAAGTTCACCACAGAATTTTGTAACCAATTGCAAACTTTCAGATGCAGCATGGGTTTGAGATGCCTTATATCCATGGACAGGTCCAACCAACCGTTGCCCTGAACCCCTGATCTATGGTCAGAAAGGTGAATTCTGGAGCAAAATGTCACAAAATACAGCAGCAGCAGCACAACTCCACCACAAAAAAAAAGATTGCTGCCAAAACAAAATCATCAGCCTCATAACTACAAACCTGGGATAAGATAAATTGCTTGAGAGCCTCTATAGTGAGACCACGTCGCTTAATGCCTTGCACAGTTGGAAAACGTGGGTCATCCCATCCCTCCACCCGTCCAGTGTCCACAAACCACTGGAGCTTACGCTTGCTAAGTAATGTGTACACAAAATTGAGTCTACTGAAGTCCCAGATATGCACAGGCCTCACTTGCATGTCTTTTAGAACCCGATAGTATTGCTCATTTCGATCGTGGTATTCACTTGACCGAAGCGCATGTGTAACACCTTCTATACTGTCAACATATGGGCATGCAAAGTCATAGGTAGGGTAAACCTTATACTTGGTACCCACTCTATGATGAGGGGTAGGATTACACCGGTAATACACAGGGTCCCGCAAAGTGGCATTATCACTAGACATGTCTAGCTTCCCTCGTACACAGCATTGTTTCCCTCTCTCAGTGCCATCAACCATCTCTTTCCAGAGTGCCATATTCTCTGCAACACTTTGGTTCCGGCACTTAGATTCAATGCGATCACCCCTTTCCTTTTGCATTTGCTCACGGTCCGTGTCATCTACATAAGCCTTATCCTCTTGGATTAGTTTCTCTGCCATCTCCATGAGCTGCGGAAAGTAGTCAGATGTGTAAGTGATAGCATCACCCTTGACCCCCAGAGTTTCGAGGTCAAAAAGTATACTTTCAACATATTCGTCCTTCTCTTTGGTGGGATTCGTATCATCAAACCGGATAATAAGTCTGCCCTGGTACTTCTGCGCAAAGTACTGGTTTAGAAGAGCAGCTTTTGCATGACCAATGTGCAGATATCCACTTGGTTCTGGTGGAAACCTTGTGCAAACTTTGCCAATCTCCGCTCCAGGAAGATCAACATCAAAAGAGCCTTCCACCTTCTCCTTCTTGTCAGCTGCCAACCCATTTGTTTTGGCACTTGATGCTGATTTAGGTCCCTCAGGCAATCCCGTGCTTCGCCGGCCTGTGTATCTGCTCACAAGATTCCCAAGGTCTGGATACTGTGCCAGAATACAATTATACCAGCGCACCAAGTTGATGAACTTGCTTGACTTCTGGAAACTCTCCCATCTTTGACCTGATGCTGTCAAAAAAACACAAAAAAACAAGGGAATTTCATTGAACTGGTTGCAAGAAAAATTGCAATTACAGTACAAAAGCTCCAGCAACAGGAGAAAGGAGAGAGTTTTGCCAAACTGGTTGCAAGAAAGATTGTGATTATTATTACAGTGCAAGCTCCAGAAAATAGGAGAAAGGAGAAAGAAGTGTACCAGCAAGATGAGCCCACAGCGTGACATCTGCTATGGAAATGTCATATCCAACAAGGAAGGTTCGGAAAGTAAGGTAAGAGTCTGTGTATTTGCAAATACTCTCAAACTCTGCTCCAATGCTGACTTTCGGTGCATACTCCAGCCACTCGTCAATCTACAAATGCACAAATAACAGTGTCCACCATTCAGACGACATTGATTTGAATGCATAGAAGAACAAGGTTGGTATGGATGCAAAGGGCAAGAACAGGGTTGATTTGGATGGGTAGGGCAAGAACAAGGGCTTGAGGAAGAAGAAGAAGAAGAAAAAGAAGAAGACAAGGAACCTGAGAAGCAGTGAGGGCATCTGCACCATAGAAGTTGGGAAGACTGCTCCGACGACCTACGTATCTTACAAGGGTTCCAGCTCCTTGTAGCTCCTCCCTGGGGACAACAACAACAATGTCAACAAATGTGACTTCCCTCCAAAGCCCGAAAGTAGGCTGGACAAACAACAGAGAGAGAGAGAGAGAGAGAGAGAGAGAGGGAGGAGGAGGAGGAGGAGGATGGCGAGCAAGCATGAAGGAGACAGGAAAAGAAACTCACCCGAGGAATAG
>Ga0116227_10007032_pt1 | contig 22302 bp, 15 predicted proteins | sample S1TSphgellanicum_FD_89693 | JGI IMG/M metagenome (GOLD analysis project Ga0116227, IMG submission 89693) | Host-associated microbial communities from peat moss isolated from Minnesota, USA - S1T2_Fb - Sphagnum magellanicum MG | ecosystem: Host-associated > Plants > Peat moss > Unclassified...
GACGCTTCTCCGAGGCTTCAGGAAGAAGAAGAAAACACCAAGTTTTTCTGGCCGAGTACGTCCTGCCGAGGATTAGGGTTGTGGGATTGCTGTTTTGTTTTGTTTGCTTTTTTCTTTGTCTCGATTGGCAAGAATCAGGTTGAAACAATCTTCTGCTGCTGCTAAGATAGTTTGTTACCTATTCTCTTTTGCAGTGCTCCTGCGGTAGCAGCATTTCTTTCTTGACGGGTGTCAGGTGTGAGTGCTTTGTTGTTGGAGCAACAAAGAAAGCTTTGGAGGAGACAAGGGTTGTGTTGCATTGTGTTTTGACTGAGTTGCACAAGGTATCTTTCTGCCATTACCTCCACCAACAATGCCATGTGGTTGAAATTGAACACAAAAGGACATCATGTGCATCATGTGCTTTTGCTTTGCTTTGTGCTGGTTTTTTTCTGGCCCTTGCAATTGTTCTGTGTTTTTTTGGTTTTGCAAATGAGTATGTTGATGTTGCTTTGTGAGTTATGGTTATGGTTATGTACCTATGCTGGCAGGATGACAACCATCCTGGAGGTGCAAGATGAGATACACAAAGTGCAGGGGGAGTTGGAAGAGCTTAGGAAGCACTTGCAAGAGGAGGTGCCTGAGGCTGAGAGGGCACACTTGTGGAAGAAGGAAGAACTTTTGATGAAGGAGAAAGAACAGCTGCGACAGAAGGAGCTCCTGCTCATGCAATCTGGACAAAATAGCACTGCCTTGGTGCAACAGGCTGGACACAACAACAACAGCTTGGTTCAACAACCTGCTCAAAACACTCCCATCTCAAGTACCTTCTCTTTGCCTTTGCAGTTTGCAAAACCTGTGTGTGTTCCACAGTTAGACCTGGCTTCTATTTTTGATGTCCTTTGCAGTTTGATGACTGCATGTTGTTGGTGAAACTCATGAATTGTGTTCTTTGTGTTGCTTGGCTTGAGCATTTTTGATTTGCAAGCTGATGTGAGCATTTCTTTCTGCCTTCCTCCTGCTGCAGCAATCAGAGAACGCAAAAGTTTTGTCCTGCTCTGTCTAGTGTACTTTGTCACACTAGTGTAGCAGGTTGCACAGCAACAGAAATTGTGGGGTGTGTTAGCTGCCTGGCTGCACAGGAAACTGATACTTACGAGCTTTGTTTGTTGTGCAGTAACTGCAACCCCAGTCCATCCCCTTCTTATAGGGTTTTCTGTGCATGATTCTCCAACAAGCAACCAACCAAACGATTCTGCAGCCAATCAAATAGTGCCACAGGTAGAGGTCAAAGAGGAGGTTGCACTTCAATTACTGCATGAGCAAGCTGCCAAGTGGAAGCTGTGGAGTCGCAATGCAAGCAGCTGGGCGTTCTTTGCAGTGAATGACAATGAACCAGTGCAAGTGGAGACTCCACAGGTTCTGCGATGCATCCTTTGTCGTCCTGAAGCTGTCAATCTTGATGTGTTGTCTCAACGAACTAGAGCAAGGAAGGGTGTGATTACATACAACAAAGCCAATGGAACGACTGCAATGAGGAAACACATAGAGAGTGAGCATCCGAGCATTGCCAAATCATATGAGGCAGAGATTGAGAACCATAGGGCAATGCCCAGACCTCTTGGAGCCAAAAAGATACCTAGTCAAAGGAGACCAAAATCATTGCCATTGATATGTACATCTCCACAGCCAACTCCACTGTTAACTACTCCAGAGTGATTGTTTTTGAACATCAGGTTTTTTGGGTTTTCATAGTTCTTCCTAGATCTCCATAGTGGTGGACCTTGCCATTGAGCTTTCACAGGAAAAAATTGTCAAAGAAGCCCTACTCACTTTGGAGTATTTCTTTCTCTGGCCCCACAATTGCTGAACAAGTTGTGTGTGCCCATGCTACATACATGGGGGTCATGTCTACAAACTAGAGCTGCTCTTTTTGCACTCTTGAGTACTTTAAAGTTTCAATGTCTTCTCCAGAGATGTCCCATTTTCCCTGTTGCCTTGGGCACATGTGTGCTGATCTTGTCTCATCTATGTTGTTTCTGTCATCACCTGTATTTTGGGCTGAATAGTCACCAGCCACATGATTAGCATGTGCTAGAGAGATAGATGCCAGGTTCAAGTTTGGTTTTTTGATTTTGTGGTCTTCCATGCTTCCTTGCAACTTCTGGATGACCCCCTGTCACAAAGTTCTTTGTTCTGTCAAACTCATTGATGTCTCTGAAGCATTTGCAGTGGTCGCACTACTCTTGCAGTCTCCATGACATGGAGAAGAAGAGTTTCTGGGTTTCATAGAGCAAATGTGATGTGTGCAATAGGTTGTTCATTTAGCCTCAGGTCCTTTTGTTGATGGTCATATGCAAGATTTGTGTACCTTCAGATTTTGTATCTCTAAGTCTGTTTCAGTGATCAGATGTTCTGTTAGTAAGTGACTCATCTCGAGATTCTATGTCTCTCTTTGGAAATTTCACACATTCTTCAAAATTTCTTCTGGTTCTCAGTAAATCATCAAGCTTCAATGTTGATGATGTTCAAGTGGTTGTGTGATTATTCATTGCCATAGAAGAATCACAACACCATGTAACACCCATTATAGCTATCATAGAGTTTGTGGTACATATATCAATTCCTTCATTTGGTTAGGATGTGATTTGGAGTATGTAAATGTATGTAAAATGAGCATCACATAAATCGGCCTCCATTTTTCTATTGCAAGGTACCACTAGCCTTCTCTTCAAGGTTTAGATCAACACATGGCATGGAGGAGGTATCTTACATGAGGTACCATGCCATGGTTGCAAATTTTGTATTTTATTTTTTACTCCCAACACTACTAAATCAAAGTTTTACTTTTGATTTCCAAACCATGGATCTACGACATGGAGTCTTCCATAAACCTTCCATGAAGCCCACCTTGAAGGACCCTTGTTAAGCATTTTTTACAAAAATAAAATCCATATATGGATGAAAATGATGGTGATGATGATGATGGTGAATGAATTTCATACATTATTAAATGAAAATGGAAATGCGTGGAATGAAAGTCTTTCCATGAACAAATAAGTGGATTTACATGAATTATCATGTGAATTATCCTAAAACCTATATAAGTATTTCTTTCACCTGCTTCAAATGTCATATGTGACAGTTGCTTCTTTTTCTGAAGGAGTGAAAAAGAAGGTTCAATTGAACTGAGGTTTCTTCAAACATCATTAGTGAGATTAGCAAATTTTCACAATGTTTTCAAAAACATTTGTAAGTCGATGAATTAGTGCAACAAACCATTTGCATTCACTATTTTGAAAATGTTTTCAAAAACATTTGTAAGGCGATGAATTAGTGCAACAAACCATTTGCATTCACTATTTTGAAAATGTTTTCAAAAACATTTGTAAGGTGATGAATTAGTGCAACAAACCATTTGCATTCACTAATAACGTGACATCATCAATGAACAAAGAATTTGTACTTATGACATGAGACCTTGACCAAAGAAAAGCATTCAATGACTAGAGATTTAAAAATAATGCTTTTCAAGCAATTTGTACTCTTATTCACCATTGGTTTCAATTGCCTATGATCTTGGAACATTTATTCAAAAAAGCCCCCCAAGCAAACAAAGAGAGATATCCCCTCATAAAAGGTAAGAAGGATCCATATGGATCCAATTTTATGCTTGATTTATGTACTGCATTTCCTCTTCCTCCATTTGTGAAAATGTGCTTTAAATTCTTTTGTGGGACCTCTTTCATGAAGAAAGACACAAAAAAAAGCAAATCATTCTCGTATCTTGAAATGCCAACTCTCCATGCCCTTGGAAGCATTAGATGGGGTGGGGGGGGGGGCTTAATTTTTGTTTGTAACTTGTAACCCAATCACAATATTGGATTGTAGCTTGTAGGACACACTTTGGGGAATGGAAAATTGGTTGGCACTCGGCACCTAAGGAGTGTAAAAATCTTTTGCCACCTCCAAGAAGCCCATACATGATCCTATTATGATAAAATCCATATAATTGGTGAACAAAGTTTTGGTCGTATTTATGTAGTGATACTATCTTCCATAGGATGAAGATAGGAGCCCACACAAGATGAACCTAAAAAAAATGACTTGCAAAGTGGCACCTCGAAATGCTCTCACAAAGCTTAAGAAAATGGGGCCCAAAATACCTTTCAATGGTGATGATGGTTGTGACAAAGGGGAGTTCAAGTGCCCATTTTGTTTCAGGGGAAGAGCCCTTTCACATTTTGTGATTTTGAGCAATTTTTTTGATTCATCTTGTGTTAGACTATATCTCCACTACGAATGAAATGACATCCATGAATGCAACCAAAATGTTGTGTTTAATGTTTAACTATATAATTTTGTCAAATAAAATTATGTAGGGAAAGCTTTGTTCTAGGTGATAAGAGATTCTTTCATTTCATCCGATTTGATTTTTTTAGGGTTTCCAAGACCTTGAGGGATGGGTGGGAATTAAACAACCTTGTTGCCTTCAAATTAGTCTCTAAAATAGCCCACCTTCAATTGAAAAGAAGAAGTGAATTATTCTACATGTCATGTAAATTTTTTTAAAAAAACAACAAAGTAATTGTCAACTTGTTGAAATGTGAAATTGAGTTTTAATTCAAAACCTAGTTTCATTCCACAAATCCAAATTCATTAAGCCAAAAATGTCCATCAATGTAATTAAAACTCTAAAACATTTTAAACCTCTAAACCAATGCTAATAAAGAAAGAAAACTAAAGACACGTTACAAAAAATTATGTACTCCATCTTACACACATCATGACCAAATGGATGAATGAATCAAACACACCCATAATAGTGAAAATTATGATTTTGACCTTATATGATGAAGGATTTTTCATGAAAAAAATGGTCTAAATTTGTCAGATTTTGAAAAAAAAATTCCAAAAACCCTAATTGCCAGATTTTTATGATAAGTTCCATAAGGTAGCCAAGAATATAGAAATTTTTTTGGTTTTTTTCTACTTTCATATCTAGCATGTAACCAAATCTGGCTAAATCATTTTATGGATAACGGCCACTTTAGCTACATCAAAAAATTGGAAATTTAAAATAATGATAATAATTAATTAACTATTTATTTATTTATTTATTTATTTAAAAAAAAACCTTTGATCACAATACAATTGGTTAATGAAGACTTTCAAGTGCAATTACATTAATTTAGAACTCACCCAAAACTTAAAAATACTTGCACTCCATTAAAATGTATCATCACTCCAATTCTTTCTTGTCAAACATCCAGCAGCAGAGTACCTTGTCGGTTTGACAATGTGCATTGAAAGTTTACTTTGTAGCCAAATTTTTCTTGACCCTTTTTTTTTGGGACAATGGAGATTTCTTTTAATAAGAAATGCTCGCCAAATTCGAAGCTTGTACATTCATGATGTATATGTTTGTAAATTACATTTGTACAAAATGCACTGACCCCAAGACCTCATGGAAACACATTAAGGTTTTAACCACCAAATCACTTCAACATTTTATGAATAAAGATGAATTTTTTGAAGTTTATCATGTTTGGCATGAAATTGTTTAAGAAATTCAAATTTTAACATACATTTTCTTTTGCAAAATGTATTCAATTCATGTGATTAGCTACACAATAAACATTCCAAATAATAAGGGCCTTGATCGTGTAGACTTAGGCCCACTTTAGATAGGCTCCAATTTCTCATTTGAAAACACTTCAATAATATATTCAAGACATTCTTTTACAATGGCAAATGGTAAGGAGTAAGGACATACCGTGTAATGCATGCATTTTCAGGTTCGGCAATCGGGTGCCAAATAATTATTTTATTTTTCAAAAATCCACTGAATCGGTAGTATATAATAATAATGTATGGAATTTTGGCAATAAATGCAGGTACTTTAGCCAAATTCTAAACCTCTCTAAATTAAACATAATGAGGCTACTTTTTGGCACATAAAGTTTTTACCCAGCCTCAAACAATTACCTTCCTTGGGGTAAGGGTAAAAGCCATAATTTTTTACTAGCCAGGTAGGATTTAAAAGAGGGTAAATCTGAAAATATGCTACATGCTATTTATGTTACCTTTTCTTTTTGGGGCTTTTTGTACTCTTTCTGTCTCAACTAATTTTGGCAAAAATATCCAGTTTAGGCTAGTGAAATAAAAGATTGAAATTAAAAATTAAAAACCAAAAATATTAAAATTATAAATATTAAATTATAATACAAAAATTTAAAAAATTTAAAAATTTAAAACCTCACTCCTGAGTCCTGAATTCTAATAGGATGATGATGCATCCATAGGAAATTTATGTATTAATCCATTATTCGTTCATTAAAATCCATACATCCATCCATTTCAGACCATGTACCTTATTTGTTGTCCCAAAAGCAATCTCATTTTTTTCCATATTTTGGTATTTTTCACTCCAATTTCCAATTGGAAAATTTTATTGTCATCCATGTGTACCAAAAATATGTACACCCCAATTGTATTATCATCCATGTTGTAGTGATTGAATATTTTTGCATTCATCCTTGAGGAGGCTCCAAGTTGACAGTTTATAAAATCATCTCTCTCACATGCCCCGATTTTTTTTTTCTTATCATCCGTGTATTACCGAATTGATTGATATTTTGGGGCATCCTATCCATCCGTCTATCCATTCATTCATCCAAGGAGGGTGCAGTTGCCAGTTGATAATCTCACGGGCGGGGGGCACTCTTCCCCAAGGGCAAGAAAGAGTGAGAATATCGCACACTGCAGGGCTGCCTGACGGACGCCTGAGCGCGCGCGCGTTTTGTCGCTTTTGCGGTACCTTTTCTGCCATGGCGATCGACAATGCGGCGATCGTGGCGGGAAGAAGACGACGACGATGCAGAAGAAGAACAACAACAACTAGCAGACGAGGACGAAGACGAAGAAGACGAAGTAAGTTAGTCGGAAGTTGAATCTTTTCTCTGTTATAGATCGGCCTATTGTGCGTAGTTAGCTTTGCATTTGGTTTACCATTGGCTTTGCCGTATCCGTCGTCGTTGTTGCTGTTTCTGTTGGCATCGTGGTTGGCACCGTCTGTCCGGTACGAAGGAGAAAGAGGAGGCGGAAGGGGACGTTCTGCTGTCGTTGTTGAGGTTTCTGTTTATTGTCGCGGATCGAAGAAAGTAGAGTGAAGAATATGGCGGCCTCCTGTGGCGGTGGTGTTTTGCCTTCTTCCTCCGGTCAGTATCATCTGCAGGCCGTCGCAGTTGCGGACACTAAAGCTGTGGCGAGCTATGTTGGAGGATCTTCGGGTAATAGCGTGTTGCCGATCTGCAGCAAACGGGGCAGCGAGAACAACAGCAAGAAGCAGTCGCTGTTGTCGCAGACGTTCGTCCCGGCCGTTGGTCCTAAATTCTCACGGGGACTCGCCAAGGGCAACAATAATGGCGCGACTCAGGAGCACAGATCGCTTGTGTCAGGTTTGAGACGAGTTCCGCATCTCTCTCTCTCTGCTTTCTGGATTGACAGTGGCGCTTTTTTTCTTCGTCTGATCCGGGACGCAGATCAGGATGTAGCTCTTTTTGAAGGTTTTACTGCTGCTGCTGCTGCTGCTGTTGCTATCTGTCGCATTTCTCCTCTTTCTACATATTTATTATCAAATTTTGCGGTCCTCTCGGAGTACTGTGATCGTATGTGAGGATTCAGATGTGTTTGCCATTCTGTTCACTGGTGGTCACTTCCAGTATTGCTGGTACGGTTCTATGATATCATTGTGGAAAGATCAGTACTTGTGGGGATGGATTTGGCAAGGTGAGAGTTTTGCCCTTTTTGGTGTGTCTGAGTTTGCTCTTGGCATCACGCATCACTTGTGTAGGTTATCTGCATATTACAGAGTTTGTTGCAGACAGGTTTTCTTCAGGGAATGTTCTTCTGTATTGTGAAATGGCTAAGTTTTCCATACTAGAGAACTTATCAGTGTTGTGTAAAAGATCTGTGTTGTGAAAATCCGGCCACTGTTTTTTATGATCTCTGCATATAGCAGTACCAGGGATTCGCTTGCTGTGTTCTGTTCTCATTTTTTTCTCTTTGCTTGCTGGGCATGTGATCTCTGTCTTGCTCCCTTGGAAAGACACTAGTTGTGTTTTCCAAACAGTATTAGGGCTGTGACCAGATTTTGTTGGCAAGCTTCTCAGATGTTCTAGGCAAAGCTATTTTTTATTGGGAGCTTTGTACAAAATCAGGCATTTGTTTGGGAATCAGTTGCATAAATCTATGGTTTTGTGTTGACTTCTGTCTGTTTTCTCTGTTTTGTTGTGGCAACTGTGTCCAAGCAGTTAGAAGTGAGCATGCTAAAGTGGTTTGCTTTGGGGAGTTGCTGATTGATTTCGTGCCGACGGTTGGAGGATTAGCATTGGCGGATGCACCGGCATTTAAGAAGGCTCCTGGAGGTGCACCTGCCAATGTTGCTGTTGGTATTGCAAGGCTTGGGGGTAATTCTGCTTTTGTAGGCAAGGTGAGCTTTGTGCCTGAAACCTACCACAACGTCATTTCTCTGGTCTGTGCTGTGCATGGTTTGTTTGTGATTTGAAGCTCAAGCAGCTGTTTGCTATGTATGGATCATAAGTGGTCAAGAGCATAGTCTGTGACTGTTTCACTGAGATTGTTGTCTGCAGTTTATCACACATTGCCTAAACATTTTCACACTGATTGAATGTGATGGAACTGACATTTGTGCAGGTTGGGGATGATGAATTTGGAGTCATGTTGGTGAATGTGCTCAAGGATAATCGTGTGGACACCAAGGGATGTGTCTTTGATGCAAATGCCAGGACTGCACTAGCATTTGTCACTCTGCGCCATGATGGGGAGAGGGAATTTATGTTCTATCGGAACCCTAGTGCAGACATGTTGTTTGAGCCCCATGAACTTGATCTGGCCCTCCTTCAAGAGGTATTTTCTCATCATCTCTTGCACTCTTCAACAACCCATCCACATCAATGTCTATGTATCATTGCCTTGTTCAGGAGGGTTTCTGTGGAATCATCATGTGTATTTGGTTTGGCTACTTACTATGCATTCAGGTTTTGTTAAGGGGCTTTGCCTCGTGAACAGCTGATCTGGTGTTATGGCAAGAGAGTGGGCTGCTCAGGAAAGCCTTGCCTAGTTCTCTCTGGATGCTAAGGGAATCTCAGTTTGCTGACAATGAGACTGCACACTGAATGGCAGGCTGCAATCTTACATTATGGGTCAATCAGTTTGATCACTGAGCCCTCTCGCTCGACACATATCGAAGCCATGAGAATTGCTAAAGAGGCAGGTGCAGTGTTGTCTTATGACCCCAATCTACGGTTGCCCTTGTGGTCATCAGCAGAGGCAGCAAGAGAGGGCATCAGAAGTATTTGGAATCAGGCTGATATCATCAAGGTGCAGTGAAGATCTAGCAATTTCTCATCATCTCTGTAGCATTTCTAAGTGCCAGTGAGAGCCATGACACTATGGTACTTCAATCATTGCAGAAGGTGCCCCCTGATTGGGGCACTTGGATGGTAACATTGCCTGTATATTTGGTTACATGCTAAGAAAGTTATATGTACACTGCTATATTTTCCAGTCAGTTAGTTGTACATAGATGTTCAATCAGTTTGGGGTAAACAGCAAAAATAACAATACATCATAGAGCTTGATCATTTTGACTTTGTGACAAAACTTGACTTTGAAACCTTGTCTGGACTGTGGGTTTTGAAGGTGAGTGATGAGGAGGTGAAATTTCTCACAGGTGGAGACTCTACTGATGATGAGAACAATCTGAAACTTTTCCACCCTGGTTGTAAGCTGATGCTGGTGACTGAAGGTGGAGAGGGATGTCGATACTACACCCCGGTATGTGAAATCCATCCCCATTGTTGCTTTCAGTGACCACCTGGTTAGGTTACACAGTGGTTGTGTGGAAGGGCTGTTCTAAAAGTCCTCCAGTAGAGGACGAGGCTCTGGTGACCACAGTGCTAGTGCACACACCTTTGCAGCTCTACATCAGCAGTGCAGAGTACATATTGTGTAAAGAAGATTTTGCACTTGGGGTGCTTAAGGATATGTTCATGGTGCAGAGCCCAACCACTACCTTCTATATAATTGTTTTTATGCCTTTTGCTTAGATGCTTCCTTGTAGTTTGCACTTGGGGTGCTTAAGGATATGTTCATGGTGCAGAGCCCAACCACTACCTTCTATATAATTGTTTTTATGCCTTTTGCTTAGATGCTTCCTTGTAGGGGCAAGCTAAAATGAAATGAAGTTTACCCTCACAAGCTTGATGTAGCTTGAATGTGGATACCATTTCCCTTTCACATTACCTATGTCTGTTGAGTGCTAGCCAACATCATGCCTTTGTCTTCTTGTTGCTTCCAGAAATGCAACAGATATTCAGGATGCAGATTTTGGTTTACTTCTCTGCTCTAAGTTTTGAGCAGGGTATATATTTATCTATCTGCACTGTTGGAACCTCATGAGGTCAGTCAAGGTTAATGGCTGCTAGTCACTACCATTTATGATGAAGGTGACTGTCTAATACCTTGTAAGTCATACTCGTAATGCTATGACTGGACTCATTCTTGTTGTGTTTGTTTTGGTTACCTTATATGTTTTGGTGGAGTTATCTCTACAATAAAATTTACACTTCACATTTGGGGTGCAAGCTTCCAGCTGCTCTCTTTTTCTTCTTCCATCTCGTGCACTGTTCAAAGAGGGTGCTTGGTCTATGTGCACAAGACATGAACTTGGATTCAAAACAAGGATTGGTCTGAGTACACACATAGGTTGACATATGTATTCTTATAACGAATGTGCAGAAATTTAGAGGGACAGTTGAGGGACTCAAAGTGGAAGTGGTGGACACCACTGGGGCTGGAGATGCATTTTGTGCTGGTATTTTGAGCCAACTTGGGAAGGACTCATCAGTACTGGAGGCAAGTGAACTGGTCAATTTTTTTTTTGGTAGATGCTTTACAAATATCTTATATTTCATGCCACACAGAAACTAACATAGTCGTCAATGCTTTGTGTTATTTGCAAGGGTCATAAGCCTGGATATGTATATGCAGAAAGGCAGATGAATGTACAGGTTGTATGAATTCAAAGACAGCAACTTCCTGCATGCTTTACTAAGAGGCAGGGTAAGCAAGAAGAGACAGACTGACAATGGTGACTGGCTTTTGGCACTTGCAGAATGAAGACCGATTGCGGGAGGCACTAAAGTTTGCAAATGCTTGTGGTGCTATCACAGTAACTGAGAGAGGCGCAATTCCAGCCCTTCCTGACCTGGACTCTGTCTTGAGTTTTATCAGTAAAGTCCCTGCTTGAGAGTTCTTTCTTCAGAGTTGTTTCAATGACTATAAAAGCATGCAGTTTGTGAACCTCTTGAGTTTTTTGTTCAGTGTAAAGCAAATTACTCAAAAGGGAAAGTCATGCTTGATCATCTATGCTACAGTAGGGGTTTAGGGTTTAGGGTATGAATTGGAATTTGCAGTTTCTTTTTCTGCACTTATGCCAGTAAACATGTGCCAAGAAGACTTGGAAGAGGGTGGGTGAATAAAGACAGCCTCATGTTGAGGCTCTGAGGGAATTCAGAACTTTTTTTGGTGTTGTAACAAAGTGGGCATGTTCAAAGGTGACTAGAAGATGTGAAAGAGTGAAGGAAATTGGTGACGATAGATTCTTCATTACAATCTATTTCTGAACAGTCATGTAATCTTTTATCTGGAACTCAATTTGATGACGTCCCTTTTGTAGGGAGTTGAAGCAGAAACCTGTTGCCAGCAACACTCTCAATGCCCATCTCTCATAAGACAGTTTGGAAGAGAATGGTGTGTTTCTGATCCTATTCAATTATCATTTGAGAGTAATCCTTTACATTGTCCATATTTGCAGAAGAATCCTGCATTACCAAAAGTCAATGAATGGCACATAATGAGGTTGAATCCACATTTGCTTTCAAGGTGGCAATGAGCTCTATTCAGACAATACTAGTCACAATGTTTGCACTTCTCACTCAATTCTTCGACTCAACTCCTGGCACCCACCAAGTGTTGTTGACTCTGAGTGGCAGCAGTCTTTGCGAAACAAAAGTGAATATGTGCAGGATCGCAGGCCGTTCAGAGAAGGGTTGGGTTGCACAACATTCTCATCGAACTTGAATATAATTCTGAGCCCACCAGGATCAGGTTCAAATGCTCTGGGAAAGTGCACTGAGAGGGAGAGCGAGAGAGAGAGATGTAGTCCTTCACATGCGTTGCACAAGACACAAAAGTGACTTACATCACATCTTCAACAGCAAATTCAATGGGGTGCTGTTAAATCGATGAGAGAAACCACGGATAACAAGCACAAGGATATCACGGAGATGACGTGACTGTACCATGAGCTCCACCTCATTCTCTTTGTCTATTACAATCTTGATTCGGTGCTGATCACTCCGCAACACCTCCACATGGAAAGGGGGAGCATAAGTACCACGTAGTTCTGTAGTTGCAAAGCTGGTTCTGGAGCCTGGTTTGATTACCTTCACTCTTTTTCTACTCACATCAACAACTCTTCTCTCCAAGATTCCAAAACCCTGTTGTTTGTTATTATTACGATGTGTAGTTGTCTTTAACGGTAATCGGTCCCGTAATGCTTCAAACTTCACTGATGATGATCCAGCATCTAGCTTCAGCTGTACCTCCTTTGCAACTTCTGGGTCAACTATGATGGGTTCTGCCGTTGCTGCTGTCACAGGACCTCCTTCTACCCCATCTTCCCGAACAGGTGTGTACATCACAACAAGAGTGTAGCCAACATCATCAACATTTGCTTCGTACATCCGGCCTACTTCACCAGATATGGGAATCAGATCTGGACTGCCAGCCATGGCTCGGAACCATTGAATCAAACTCTTCCCTTCTCTCCCGCCACTGTAGATTCCCCTCACAGCATAAAGGCTAGTATGATATCCACGCCCATCTATCTCCAGATTCTCCAGCCTTGGGAAACCTGGGACAACAGGCGATGTGATGTAGACAATTGGCTCAGCAGATCTCCCAAAGACATCCAAGACAATACATTCACAGCTGAGGCAGTAACCCACATCCTCTGTCCTCACTTTGTAAGTGCATGACTGTTGTGCCTGGAGGCGCTCATAGGTGTCCAGGGATTCTGGTTGCCATGACCGTGACCATTGGTACCTGATTTCCTTTGTGTACCGCTCCAAGGACTGTTGCTGTGATCCTTTCTTGGGAATCACCTCCAAAGCTGTGAGTGTTTCACCCTCCATTGCCTTACCAGAGACCACAAGCTTTTGTATTCTTGGCAACTCTGGGTATATGGGAGTTGTGGGTTGTGATGTCACAAGATTGCCTGAAACTCCATCTGATCGGACCGGAGTGTACCCAAAGATCAAGGAGCATGTATAGTCATCATCACTTATCACATATGTCTTTGTTTGTGCACCTGGAATTGGTGTGCACACATTTGCAGCTGTTTGGCGATACCAGCACATGTGGCTTTGACCTTCCAAGCCTCCATAATACACACCTTCTCCAACAAACATGCCTTCTGAAACCTCTCTTATAGCCACATTGCAAACTTCTGGGAAAGCAGGCAGAACAGGATCACTGTAGGCTATGATGGGCGAAGCAGCCCGCTTGCCATCATTGCGTACTGGGATCCAATGAAGCACCAGGTATGATCCCACCTCATCCAGCCTCGGAGTGCATACCTCAGTTCTGCAGAGCAAATGTGCATCCTTGGGCAAATGACCATCCTCAGCAGGTTTGTGCTTAGTTCTATACCAGATGAACTCACTTGCACCTTCTCTGCCACCAAAGTACCTTCTCTGAGGTACAACTTCAACATCCTCAAAGCATTGTGGGATTACAAGTTCTTGTCCCTCTGGCTCTCCATCCACAACTTTTTCTGAGAGAACTGACCGTGACTCTCCTGCAGTTCCATCCTTGCAAATGGGTGTAAAGACCAGCTTGATCTGGCTTCCAACATCCTCAGAATGGAGATCAAGCTGATCATCAGTGCTCAACAGTTCTTCACCACCATTTGAGTTCACACGAACCCACTCATGTGTGCAGTCACCTTTCTCACCACCAGTGTAAGACGCCTCAAAGCTCAGGCTTCCACCTTCCACTGGTGAGCCATGGATCTCAAGTGCCTCACATCTTGGGGGAGCTGGAAGCACAGGGCCAACAGGTGCAGAGACAGAAACAGGACCAGTGACACCATCACTCCGCACAGGTTGGCATGAAACGCAGATCATCCCTTCTAAATCATCCACAGAAACGGTATAAGACTGTTGTGTGGCTCCTTCAATCTCACATTGTTGTGTCCAGTCCTGTCGTTGGGTCCGGAACCATTGCACCTTTGAGTAGCCTTCCTCACCCCCCCAATACTCTCTCTCCATGTGCAGTTCCTGGCCCTCAATGGGCTCTCCAAGTATGCGCAAGGACAGCATAGTGGGAAAGCCTGCACATATGCGCTCCATGGCAAACATACTCCGCCATTCTCCATGCAAACCATCTTCCCGCACAGGCTTACACCTGAATGAAAGGAACTTGTTCACAGCTTGCTTTGTTATTCTATACTCCAATTGGCCTCTAGCTTCTGGAATTGAGGTGCCCTGATCACTTTTGCTCTCATGCAGACGCCATTCATACTGACTAACTCCTTCATAACCTCCCACATATCCGTACTGGGCAGTCAAAGTTTCACCCTCCATGCACTCTCCTGTTATATTCAGGAAGGTTAAGCCTGGAGGCAGCATCTCAACAATGCTCTCCGAGATGATGAACGTGGGCTCACCACTTTCTCCATCTGCATGCACTGGCATGTACTTTGCAACAAGATAGTAGCCAACTGCTCTTAAAGGTATGCAGAAGGTCTTGGCAACTTTAGAGCTGCTGAGAGCTTCTAGCTGCTCATACTCTGTTGCTGCTGCTGCTGTTGGTGCACCTGGCTTGGATTTCTTGAACCACTGAACACAACTTGCACCTTCAGCAAAAATGCCACCAATTGCCACTTTGCTACCCTCTTTCATATCCCCCAGAATTCTCAGATTTTCTGTACGGGGTGCAGCAAGCAAAACCTTGCTACTCATGGCAGTCACTGGATCTCCTTGATTCCCACATGTATCAATTGGCGTGTACATGAACATGATGCGCAAACCTGCATCTTTGTCTGTCAATGAGTATTCAAGCTTTCCTCGTGACACAAGCCTAAACTCTCCTGACTCAAGGCTTTTTTCCCGCAGCCATTCAAACTTGCTTGCGCCTTCTCTTCCACCAAAATACTTACCACTCCCACGGATCACATTGCCCTCAACAAGTTCACCCTCAATGTGGACAGCACTTACAGATGGGTGAGCAGCTCGGATGACTGGTGTCACAGCTGATGCTGCACACTGTTCTGTCCCTACCTTCACACCCTCCTCTGTGACAGGAGTGAACATGAAGATGAGTCTAAAACCAACGTCATCAAGTGTTGGTTTATACACAGAGTCTTCAGCTCCCATGATTGCTACAGGAGGACAACTGCCACCATTCTCTTGCTGCCTCCACCAACTCATGCCAGACTTTCTGGGTGTTGTGCCACACCAAGCAACTACAGCAGAGCCCTTGATCAAGCTCCCTTCTACAGCTTCACCATCAACCTCCAAGCTCAGGATCTTCGGGCATCCAGTTCCTGGAGAAACTGGTGCAGATATGGCAAAAACTGGACCGAACTTCCTCTCGCCAATAAGAATGCTGCATTCCACTTTCAAGCAGTGTCCAACTTCCTCGTGCTTTGGCCAGTAAGTACCACTCACTGCTCCCTGAACTGGAAGAAATCCTGTTGGAGCTTTACCTCCTACAAACCATTGATACTGGAGAACAAGCTCTCCAGAGTCACCAGAGTCTCCTCCCAATCCTTGATCCAATTTCTCAAACAAGAACTCACAGCTGCACTGATCCTCCTCAGCTGGCGGATCCACATGAGCCTTCTTCACAGCAAACTCTGGAGGCAAGAGCTTTCTCCACTGCAACATCAGAAACTGCATTGTTGAGTCTCCAGCTTCTTCGGGAGCACAGAGCTCCCAACCTTCTTGGATGCACAAGGCAGCATGTGGAGGATACAGAGATGCAAGCTCCCGCTCATCAATTGAGAAGTCTTGATCATTGAATTTCTTCAAAGATGGTCCCACAAGCATGATAGCTTGTGCTTCCGGGTGAAAGCCTTGCTGCAGTATGGGATTCTCTTCAAGCCGCAAGTGCTGCAGAGATGGCAGGTGTTGTGGGAAGTCTTTGAATGTGGTGATTTTGTTTCTGCCAGCAGCCAGGAGTTGGAGTCTTGGCTGTGATGATTCCATGGCCAGTGAGTCAATCTTGTTCTGTGCAACTGACAAAACTTCCAAGTTGGGTAGCTGTGGTAATCTTCTGAGAGAAGAGATTTGATTCCCTGCAAGGTACAGCTGCTGTAGGATCTTGCAATTCCTCAGAGGCTGGAAGAAGGATTCCTCCTCACCACCCTTGAGCTCATTGAAGCTGATGTCCAGCACCTTCACCCGCTTGAGACTCTCGATTCCATTGAGGTTTGAGAGCTTGTTGTCGCGGAGATAGACGAACTCCAACTTGGTAGTCATCAAATGGAGCAGATTCCCATCAGAGCAGCTGCGTAGCTTCTGACCCCGCACATCGAGTCGAGCATCGTCGTTTCCTCCTTTGACATCTGCCACTGGCGGAAGCATCAGGAATCGCGAGGAATCTCGGGAGGACTCGAGAGATTTCCTCCGATTCAGCATGCTCGGACCTCGATCCGTTGTTGTCGTCAGCGGTGATGGAGGCTTGGAATGAGCAGCATTGTTGCTGTTGACGCTCGAGAATGAGCGAGGAGAAGAAAGCTTCGTGTTGTTGTTGCTGCCGAAGCTCAGACGCCGCTCTGGGGGAGACGAGAACAGCGTTGTGGAGGAAGTGAATCTTTTGTCGAAGTGGGTTGTGCTCGAGGTAGGCAATCTCTCTGTGCCTGGGCTGGAGAACGAAGGAGAAGACGAGGGCGGAAGCTTGGAAGAAGACCCATCTGCAAAGCTCGAAGTGCGTCTGCTGGGTAGTAGGGACACAGAAGAACTGAGCTTCTTCCGTGCTGCAGGAGGAGGAGTTGATGCTGCACTCGCCGCGGCGCCATTTGCTTCTCCCTGTAGTTTCTGCTTGCTTGCTGAACTCGGCGATGGAGAAGGAGGAACAACAACAGGTTTGCCCCTGCCATCCGGGCTGCTTGCTGAAGCTTTTGCACCCAACTTCCCGGGCGTGCTGATGCTGCTGTTGCTACTGCTACGCCTCAAGAAATTTGCGGGTGTCTTGGGTGTTAAGGGAGCTCGCGGGGATCCCGATCCCGCCACCGATGGAATGCTGCTGGTCGGTCTACCAGAGGCTTTCAACGGGATCCTCTTCTCTGCAGCATCAGCAGCAGCCCACTTCCTGAGCTCGGCTGCTGTAATGTCCACCGATCTGGTGAGAGACGAGCGTGAAGACAAGGAGACGCGGCTCCGACGAGGATTACAATCTGCTGAAGTCGGAACCGAAGAGAAGGAAGCTCGACGAGAATCCGCAGTGGGTGTGGAAGAAGGTATGGAAAGCAGCGGCAATGCGCCTGACAAGCTCTGCCTGATCAGAGGTGTACTGGGTGCAGACTCACTCTTCGTCGTCGTCGTCCGAGTTCTCGTCTTCACGGGAGGAGGAAGCATGGACATGATCGGAGCTCCAAGTCTACGACTGCCAGAAGAATTCCCATTCCCACCATTCTCAGAATCTCTGGACATCTGGACTCCAACATCACTCCCACCATCGCTGCTGTTGCTGCTGCAGATCGCTTCTTCCAGCCGCCGAACTGAAACTTTTCCCCCAGAGTATGATGACCTCGGAGCCGCCCGAGGTGTTGTTGATCCCGAGGTACTACTACTACTACTACCAGCAGTGCTCTTCTTCAACAGCGACGAAGAAGAAGTTGTTGGGAGCAGCTCACTGTCGATTTTCCTGACTGCAGAAGAGACGTCTTTGGATCGCTTACCCACTGCTGCTGCAGTAGACTCTCTTCTGTTTCTACCCACATTGCCATTAGGGATCATCTTCACTCCTGCACTTTCCTCGGGGAGAGACGGAGCTAGCTGCTGATAGTTCAAATCCTTGTCCTTCTCCCATGCTCCGCCATCTCCATTCTCTACCACTACAAGCTCCTCGACAAAAGCAGCTGCTGCTGCTTCTGCGACTAGGGATCCATCCATCGCCAGACGCGAATGTCGACCAAAGCCCAAAGATCAAAAGCAGGACATGTACAAGTGTGGCGGGGTGGTGGATTGCTGCACATCAAAGCTCCGATGAATCCATTTGCAACCCAACACCCGCACACATGGAGTCCATCCAGGTAGCAGCAGCAGCAGCAGCAGAAGAAGAAGATCCCACAAGGGAGCTCAGAAAAATGGTACCAAGAAGACCCTCTCTCCTCTTCCTCCTCTTCTTCCTTCTGGACAACACTACACTTTCAGCAACCAAAAGCAGCCGAGATTCCACAAACCCAAAATCCAAAACCGAAGATCAGAGACCACGAATACTCCTACTACTCTTACCACAATGCGAAAGAAAGATCACACAACGAATACTCTGACCGTTGGAATACGACAATCTTTACTCCACGACAACGGTAGGAGCAAATGAAATCAACTCAGAAACAACAACAACAACAACAGGGAGGAGATCAGGTAATAGTTTGAAGCTCTTTGACTATTTTCCTGACAGCAAACAACACGTTCTTCTTCTACGTGTTCTTGCTCCAGCAAGAAGCTCAGCCTGATGCAGGGCAAAAAAACAGCTTCTGGATGTTGCTCTGTGTGTGTGTGTGTCCCTTTCTCCATGCGCAAATGCTTAGAGTTTTCTTTGCTTTTCCCTCATTTCTTCACAGGGTTGCTCATCATCACCACATCAAATGGGACAACCTTTGTTATCAAAGGCAACAGAAACATAGCTACCAAAGCTTGGAAAAGATGGCGCAGAAGGAATTTTCTTCTTCATCAAACAAATGGGTGCAAGAGCAACAGTTTTTGTTTTGCAGAAAACTACCAAAACAACATGCAATACAACATGAAGAAACACAACCAGAAAAAAAGTTCTTTATAGTTTGATGATTTTTATGGGTTGTTCTCTGAGTTGGGTTTTTGTGAGATTCATGAGCTCATGAGCTTCATCAATTGCAGCAATTGCTCTTGTTGGCGCTGGAGATGCTGCTGCTACAGCTCCAAAATCATTGTTGCCCCTTTTTTTGGGGGGAGGAGGAGGTGGGAAGGAGCAAAATTAAGTAATAAATTTGATGACCAAAAACACAAACTGTGCTGTGCTGCAGCATCATCATCATCATGACCACAAGTGTACTTTTTTTTTTTTTAATTATGATAATAATAGTATTTATTTTTAAATTTATGATAATAATATGTAATAATAATTTTGAGTGGGTGTTTTTTTTTCCCCCCAATTTTTGGCATGTAGCCAAACTGGTGTCATTCCACAACAAGATTTAGCCAAATTTGGCTATAAACCAACCATATTATTATGAAAGTAGAAAATTTTAACAATTCTTTTAAATCTTTTTTGCTACCTGCTGGAACCTGTAATAGAAATCTGGCGAAAAAAACTCTTTTTTTAAAAAAATCTGAGGAATAGAGCCATTTTTTTTTTCACATAGATCCTTTTTTTTTGTATGTGTGGAAATCATATTTTTCAGGTTGAAGAAAAATGCAAAAAACCCAACCCCCAAATAAATAAAACACTGTACAACATGGAAGAAGAAATGCAATAGCAATTGAAGAAATAAACCTGCACTAGTAAATTGAAGAAAATGAAAATGAAAATGAAAAATACAGTAACAATTGAAGAAATGAAATTGTTGTAGTAATTGAAGAAATTGAAGAACTTCAGTTGCAATTGAAGAAAATGAAAATGAAAATGAAAATATATAGTAAGTAGCAAATGAATGAAGAAATTAAATGAAATGCAACAGTAAATTGAAGAAATGCCAGCAGCAGTTCATCAATTCATGATGGGTGGTGGTTTGTTGTTTTTGAAATGGGAAAATTAAAGGCCACCCACATAAATCAAGTGTTGGGTGTTGCTATTTAAAGTCTTAAGTTAATTGAGGTTTTAGGGTTATTATTATTATGCATGTTGTGTATTATTTATGTACCTTGGCTGCAAGGTACACATACCTTTGATGATCATCATCATCATACATTTTGTGTTTGTTTGTTTGTTTGTTTGGTGGTGTGTAATTTTTTGTGCATCTTTGGTTACTTTTGTAGTGGGTGTATTTTTCTTCCCCCAAAAAAAAATTACTTGAAGACCCTTTTTTTATTTCAATTTTTCTGAAAATAATATAATTAGTTTAGAAACTGCCAAGGTAGTAGAGAATTCAAAATTCACTCAAAATCAATCCATTCAGAAAATTCTGTATTATGGGTAATGGCCATTGGGAAGAAGAAGAAGAAGAAGAAGCTCAGCTGAGTGGTGGGTGGGTGGGTGGGGGTGGTCATGAGTCCAGAGTCTCATCAAAACCATACTATCTGAGACATAAATGATCCTGGGATGGAGTGATTCCACCACCACATCATCCAGAACTTTGTTAGACTATTTTTACTACACCTCCGAATGTTCTTCTTCGTGCTTGTTGCATACATTTCAAAGAGCAATTCACCTTAAGGAGCTCAGGATGAAGGGTGGAATCTCTCCAAAGTGACAAATTACAAATACTGCAAAGTTTGAATTTATCTCTTCTTTTTCTCCCCAGATTTAGTTCTACAAACACACTCCTGAATGTGTGTGTGTGTGTTTGTTTTTTTGTTTTCTCTTTCTGTAAATAATACTGAAGAGTGATTCTGCCACATCATTGAGAACTTTGTAGACCGATTTTACTACTACTACACCTCCAGATGTTCTACTATGTATATGGTTTTTGTATGCATTTGAAAGAGCAATTCACCCTAAGAAGCAGCTCAGGGTGGAATCTCTCTCTCAAAAGCAACAACTACAAAATTCTGTAAAGTTTGATTTTGTGAAAAAGAATTCCAAGTTTCAGTACAATGGACTTTTTGAATGTTTTTTTTATTATGTTCCGTGTTCAGGGAGGGCTCCAGTCTTCTTCTGCATCCTGACCATCAAGGCCGCCGCATCAGAGCTCTGATCAAATACAACGACCAAATAGATGGGAATTTGAACAGAGAGAGGTGAGAAAGTACTGGACTTCATAAGATAAGATAAATATTGCAGCAAGATTGCAGGGCCATGTAAGAGTGGGGTACTTAACTTACCCATAACTTGGGTTTGAAGCAAATCCAGAAATGAAGCCTGCCATTTTCTGATCTCTGCAGACACACCAAAAACTGGACTGCTTCTCAATCAAATCTTTCCACTCTGATTATTTCTAAATTCTCTCTCTTCTACTTAATACTGTTTACAGGTTGTTTGAACTTTTAACCAGTTATTAAAGTTATCTGTAAAGTGACCCTGTCTTTGGGCCTCCTTTCACGCCCTATCCCCTCTTTTAGTGGTATCTGCAAAGTAAGGAAATTTTATTAAATCTCAGTATGAAATGCTGCAACTTAGCTCCACCATTTTGGGTTAGCTTCCACCAATTGGATTAGCTCTGCCAATTGGGTTAATTAACAAAATAGTGTTATCATCTAGGTGTCATTAGAAAAATCATCATCATCATGATCATCATGTGGGGTTTATTTACAGTTAGATTTTTAGAGGGAAAATTTGCTGGAAGCTCATTTGAATAGCAAATAAATTGTAATGGGTTTTTACTCAGTATTTTTGTCCAGTGTTGTGCTGAATTGATTTCAGCTAATACGAAACATAAATGAAGGATTGGGTGGGTTTGGATTTTGAAAATTCACCACCACCACCACCATCATCATCATTCTCACCAGTTCCAGTTACATCTTACTTACACTATTGCCAGTATGCTACTGATGATGATGACTAGGGTTTTTACTTTTTATTTCAAGGCTCAAGCATGTAGGTTGACTTTTAATATGCTTTCATCAACCCACCTCTGTACACCCGCAATCATGACTCTTAGTAAACAAATCCCATTTTCCTTACTTCCCAATGGAAACTACTATAATCCTCTACAACAGCCACCCATGTTGAAGGGTTTTTTTTTTTTTTTATTTTTTTTTTAGGGTGTTGAATGGTTAAGGAAGGGGAGGGGGTTGTTTTTTTTTTAAAAATTCATAATGGGAAAAGGGGGGGGTGGGGGTTTAAAGTAGCCATTTTAAAAATACTAGA
>Ga0116227_10007033_pt1 | contig 22301 bp, 17 predicted proteins | sample S1TSphgellanicum_FD_89693 | JGI IMG/M metagenome (GOLD analysis project Ga0116227, IMG submission 89693) | Host-associated microbial communities from peat moss isolated from Minnesota, USA - S1T2_Fb - Sphagnum magellanicum MG | ecosystem: Host-associated > Plants > Peat moss > Unclassified...
CATAATAGCAATTGTGTTTACATTTTTCTAATACTAATCCCATAATAGCAATTGTGTTTACATTTTTCTAATACTAATCCCATAATAGCAATTGTGTTTACATTTTTTCTAATACTAATCCCATAATAAACCCTAAAACAAAGAGGAGATTTCTGACACATTTCTGACACTTCCCATCATCATCAACTCCTAATTAACAGAACCCAATTGAATTGGGCCAGGGTTGTCAGGAGAGGGGTTTGATCAATTGCATTCAATTCATCTGAGCTTTCCTTTGTCCTTGTACAACTCTCTGCAAGTTAGCCTAGTGTTGTTGTTTTCTTCTCAATCTTGGCATTTACTTCTTCTGCACATTTGTCTGGTGCCCTACTTCTCTCTACACAATAATATTACTCTACCCTAATAAGGCACATCTGCCACAGATGTGTTGCATGTGAGAGGAGGAAGAGGAGGAGGAGGAGGAGGAGAGGGTAATGCCCACTCTGAAGCCAGCCAAGCTTGATTGAGGTGGCCCTTTTTCAGGGCTGTGAAGCTCCACCCTACTATCAATTGTGAAAAATAGTTGTGGGGTGCATGCAATTATTTATTTGTTTATAATATTATATGTATATTTATAATTAAAAATTAAAAATTAATTAATCATAGGTATATGATGAAACATTAGTTTGTTGTTCAAACCACTCGTATTAAAAATTTGCCAAATATTTGATATCACAAAATTGAAAAAAAAAAAAAAAATTCTGAAATTTCTAAGGCCATATTTTCACTCGTATTTTAATCATTCTTTATTTTAACTAGATGTATTTAAAAATATCCGCCCCGTATTTTCACAACTCGTATTTGAACCACTCGTATTTTGAGTTGTGTACGTACAGGTCAGTCGTCGTGGTTGCCTGGGTCCGTTCGTTCCCCGTGCGTTCCGTCCGCGTTCACAACTCGTTGACGGCACGTGGGGATGCTGAGAACGCCGAGTCGTACCCCTCTCTCTCTCTCTCCAGTGTTTTATTTATTTATTTTTTTGTGGCAATTTCGTGTTGTAGCCAAAGTGGCGATGATCCACAGCAAGATTTAGCCAAATTTGGCTACAAGCAAAATATGAAAGTGAAAATATATGAAAAAATAAAATCCTTCTATATTCTTGGCTACCCTACTTGAACCATGTACAGAAATCTGGCGATTTTTCCCTTAAATTTTGGTCAAATTATGTCTATTGAAAATCTCAAAAAGCACATGTTTTTAGCACTTTTTATATTTTTATTATGGCATTTTGGCTACATATATAGCCAGCCAAAAAAAGGCAGAGAGCCTTTTTTTTCCTCTTGCTTTATACTATAGCCTAGAAAGCTATATTAAAATATAAAAGTGTGAAAATCAAGTGCGTTTTGAGGTTTTTTAAAAGCCATAATTTCACAAAAAGTTAAGGGAAAAATCGCCAGATTTCTGTACTTGATTCAAGAAGGGTAGCCAAGAATATAGAAGGATTAATTTTTTCTTTTTCATATTTTCACTTTCATATTTTTCTTGTAGCCAAATTTGGATAAATCTTCCTGTGGATCTCGCCACTCTGGCTACATCGCAACAAAATTGACGAAAAAAAACACTGCGGGTCCCCTCTATCTTCGTCGTCGTCGTCGTCGTCGTCCCGTCGTCTCCGCGACCGCGTACACCGCGTTTTACCGCTGCCGCATTTGGACGCTTCCTTGCCCGGCTCACCCGAGTTCTCGTCCCGCACTCTCCCTGTCTCTCTCTCTCTCTCTCTCTGAGAGGCAGGATTCGGTAAGATCCAACTTCCATGCCTTGATCACTCGAGATCCAACAACTACAAGAAAAAGGAAGGGAAAAAGAAACAACTAGTTCTAGATGCATGCAGTGGCCGGATTTCCATGGCAGATCTAGAAGCGTGCCTGCCTGCAATCAATTTGTAGACGCTGCTGCGGCTTGCTTGGTTTTGTGATTGCAATTTTTCATTTCTGCACATGCTGAATGTGAGATTAATCTCACGTGTTTTTCAAAAAAAAATCTGGGTTTGATTTTGTTTGGGGGGGGTGCTCTTCAGGAATGGTTCTGTTTTTTTGGCAAGCACCTTCGACTCCGATTTTTAAAATTTATATGATGAGTTGTAAGCTTTCTTCGACTTCTGTGGGTTTTGGCTTCCAACTCTCGTGACTAGACACAACCTGCGGTCGAGTACGTTGGGGGAAGCTTCAATATTGTGTACAAGCTGCTGGTTGATGAGTTCTTTGTTTTTCTATGCTTTTGGGGGAGGAGGCCTTGCATTTGATTATTGCGAAGGATCCATTCATGGTTAGCTTGGAAGGCGAGGAGTAATTGCGGAAAATGGAAGTTCTGGATGCTTCTCTAGCGAGGTTGCAGTGAATGGGGTGGTGGGTGTTCCACTATTGCTGGCATTTTTTGTTTTTTGGGAAGCTCTGGTAAAGAGTACTAGAACTCTAGTAGATCCAGGAGCAGTTGAGGAGTTGCTGTTGTGTGGAGGCGGACATCATCATGGATTACCAGGTATTTCTGGTGCGGCAAGGAGGAGGAGGAGGTCGTTCCTCATCGCGGGCTGGGATGCGTCTTCTTCTTCTGCGAGTACTTGAACATGGAATCTCGGTGCTACCATTGTCGACGAATACCAATTCTTCTTCGGCGGTGCAGCTTCAGGAGGAGTACAGCTTCGAGCATATTGCCAAAGTGACGGCCTCCCAGGACGATCCTACAGAGCTGTGTTTGGAAGTTCTCGACATGACCGGGGGCAGCTCCAGACAACAAGGTGGTGGTCACCTGCGCAGCAGCAGCAGCAGCAGCTACGACATTCTTCGCTTCTTCTGCGATTCCAGATCTCACCTCCTCACCGTTCTCCTCAACAGAATCGACGATTTCAACGGCATTGGTGAGCTCTCACAGTTGCCCTCCCATGCCCCCCGCCAGTCCCTCTTCAGAAAGCTGCCTTGCTCTTATACTCTGGCACAAACAGCATTGCAAGAATTCAGGGAGAAGATTCAAAGCCCCAACTACCCAAGATGCAGAAGAATCTAAAAACCCTAGAAATTCGCATTAGATTCAACGCTCCAACTACCCAAGATGCAACGGAAGAATCTGAAAACCCTAGAAATTTGCATTAGATTCAAATCTCCAACTACCCAAGATGCAGCAGGAGAATCTGAGAACTCTGGAAATTTGCATTATATTCAAAGCTCCAACTACCCAAGATGCAGCAGAAGAGTCCAAAAGCCCTAGAAATTCGCATTAGATTCAAAGCTCCACCTACCCAAGATGCAGAAGAATCTGAAAACCCTAGAAATTTACATTAGACTCAAAGCTCCAACTATCCAAGATGCAGCAGAAGAATCTGAAAACGCTAGAAATTCACACCACCAGATTTGACACAGACTTGAGATCTCTAGGGGGAAGCTCTGGGTGGTGCTGGTGCTCCATTTGCAGCTCCTCCTTATACACCCAATGGAACTAGGGTTTAAGGCATTTTGATTGATTCATAAGGCTGAAGAAGCTGCTGCATTGTTGACAGAAATATTATGGTATTACTTGTGTGGCTAGAGTCTTGATGAAAGTCTTAAGAGCCAGGGTTTAGGGTCAGCAAAGACTGACCTGATTGAGTAGATCTGAGAGCTGCACAAATGCTTTGTTACTTTCTCAATTGGAATTTTGCAACTAGACCTGCAGCTTTTGGGGTCTCGGATGGGTCCATCCACATTGTTGCATGAAACCCTGTTTCAATAGCTATAGGTGGGAGCTTCTGCTGGAGCTCTTAGAATGCAACAGATGGGTCATCTTGCAGCATGAGGCAGGTGGATCAGAGATTGATGTTTTTTGTTGTTTTCAAAGTATCAGATATATGGTGAGTCTTGAGGTGACAATCAGAACATGAGCTGCTTACAATCTACTTTGGCCTTTTTGTGTTTGTGTTTGGGTGATTTGGACTACCAGGTACAGACTTTGTGCTGAAGAAACACAGTAACCAACGAGGAGGGTTGACAGATACAGTTCTTCGAGTTCGGAGCACCTCAATTATCAAGATGGTTAACACTGGTCACCGACAAGAGCGGCGCCGAGTAAGTAGAGACTAGGCTGCACTTTGAAGAGAACAAATGTGTTGAGGGTGGCCTGCTGGATGGATGGATTTCTGATTCAGGTCCCAGTGCTTTGATGAATTTACACTAAGCAATCTGGAAACTGTTATGTGTATATATAATATATGGTTGTTATTTCTCATGTTATGGGGACAATTTCCATTACAGATGAAAGCAGCAAAGAGAGTAAATTTCATGGATATTGTGAAGCTAGAAACCCTCACCGATGAGGAGCACATTGTGCTGGTGTATCTCAACTCCCGTGTCATGCGACTTTCACTGAAGGACTCACTTCCATTTTTACTTGCTGTGCAACGAAACATGAAGGTGAGAGGAACTGTTTTTGCTGCCATATATACACATATATGCCCTTAGACTACATGAAGAAGCATGTTGTTGTTGTCTCTTGATGCAGCAGTGGATGAGTTTTGAGCACCACCACCCACCCTTTGGAAAGCAATTTGGAAAAGCTTCAAAGGAATCTCTTCATGTCACCAATAGCTGTGATTTGCTACTCAAATGGCACATGCATGTGATCCTTGTTGCTGCTGTAATCTAACATTAAGCAGAGTTTGCTGTGTTGGGTTGCAGTCAAATTTGAAATTGGATATTGAGATTGGGAGGATTACAAGTTCAATGATGGTTGAAAATGTTGCAGCCTATGTTAGAAAAACGGTAAGCCACCTGCTGATAAAAGACAGAGATTCAATTTTATATTCTCTAAAGAGTCACAGAGGAAGAAAAAGAAGAAGAAGAGGACATGCTATAATGTTTTCTGTTGTACAAAGAAAGTTGCATGGGTTTTGACAAGTGTAGAATCTGAATTGTTGAATTTTTTCTAAGTGCCTTGAAAGGGGATTTCGATGTAGACCTACTTACGGTGGTTGTCTTCAGCTGCTCCTCCTGGGGTGTTGTTCTGCATCCTGCATACTGAGAGTTTGGTTGACTCTGGAATTAACACAGAAAGAATCAGCAATCATCTGTGAATTTGAAGTCACAAAGCGGCAGGATTCAACCAAGCAAGAAAGGCATCGCAAAGTGTGTATGACAAAGGACTACTTTATTGAGATGTGGATTGATCATGTTGTAAGCATTCACAGGTTAGACCCGACGTTTTTCTTCAGCTCCAAGATGATGGATGTTTTTGCAAGAATGCAGAATATTGTTGAGAATGGTACTCCTTAAGAACTTTGGAAGAAATGTTGGCTACTTGCAGCTTGAAGGACATACTAGGCATTATAGTGAGTGAGAAGGACATGAAGGAAGTGACGCTGGAGTTCCGGTCATGGAGAGCCACCCAATACTTCCTTGACGATAGAGATGACTTTGTAGCCAGTGTGACAGACTTGATTGGTATAGGCAAGGGCACTGAGTTCAGCATTCGGCTGGAATCGTTCTTCTCCCACACGCTCCCAGAGAAGCCACATCCAGCATACCAGGTCACTTTTGTTTACTTGCAAAAAACTGTTTTCCTTTATTATCTTTAAAGGGTTATATGTGCTTCATATAACAATATAGTCCAGTTTGCAGATGAATACGATTCTGACTATGCAGATCACATTTTTTTGTGCAGCATGAAGTTGAGGCATATTTCTTAAACCGGTTCATTGGGACTTTTTATTCCATTCGAGACCCCACTGCATTACACATCGCTCTGAAGGAATATGCCTGCAATGTGCATGTACATCTGCTTGCCTCTTGCACCTTTTCTTGAATGCAGGAGGACTAGATGTACTATTGGGTTTCTTTATGGAGGAGTTTTTCTCTGCATCTCGTTGGATTTGGGTTGTAATTAGTTTGGTTCTGGTGTGTCAACGACATTTTCATGGTTCTGGAGATGTTGGGGCACAGGTGGGAGATTCACAATGCAATGATTCCAAGGTTCTCCAAGCAGTTGCAGATATTCTGAAAGAATGTCTAGGTGAGAGCCCTTCAACTAAAGAGTGAGGGGAGACTCTAGGATCTCAATTGACTTTCTCTTCTTTTCTTCCCCTTTTAAGGAGTTGGGAATTAGAAATGGTGAAAGAAGTAGCTAGGACACACACAATGTATGTACATTTCACACAAGAATTGTGTTTCTTATTGGCGGTTTCCTTGGTGACCCCACTTTTTTTATCATGTTGTTCAAAGTCTTTTTGGATAGTCTTGAATACCACAGTTGCATTGCCCAAATCAGGGAACCCTGGCCAGGATTTTGTCCGTGCCACCACTTGCTGCATTGTGCTACAAAGGCTTTTGGCATCTCGACCCTGCTTTGAGGCTATCAGGACCATGCCTGATGTTGTTGCAGTGATTTTTCAGGTAAAAAAAAAGATAGTTCCCCACTCAGGAAATCCCAGTTCTGTCCAATTGAAATCTAGGATTCATTTGTGCCTGCAACAAACAGGCTGATGATTTGCCTCATAGGGTCTCTATGTCTATTCCATTGTGCATGCATGCGCCCACTTATGGGAATATCTGTTGTGCTTAAGGTCCAGTTTTTGTGAAGCTGTTTTATCATCAAGTTTGTACAGCCACTCTTGATGTGAACCCTTAACCCTATCATGAGATGTCCTAATTTATATATATTCTAGCAGACACCCATTGTGGTCATTGAGATTTTGACAGTGCCAGCCAGTATTGATTTGCAGTGCATCCGATCAGAAAACAATGTTCTTGTATATCTTGCAACAGTGGTTATCCGTGCAGCCATCAAGCTTGCAGCAGAACCTGGCACCACAGAAGGTGGCAGTCTTTTGAGGGTGAGATGATTTTTCTGAAGAGAAATGAATCTTTTTTGTATCTCATAATGCCTATGAGATTTGGAGTGGACACTAGGCTGACCAACTGTTGATAGAAACTCTCATGCAACTAGATCTAGCTCACTTTACAGTCAGTGTCCAGAAATCATTGTAACTACTATTACTCTGTCCTTTTGTGAACTGTGGGTTTTGTTCGTGTTTGGTGGCTCATTGGGAAAATGTTTCTTATTCTCAAGAAAAAAGTTGTGGCTGGGTTGTGGTGGTTGTGCAGCAAGAGTTTGCAAACAGGTTGATGGTGCTAAATGCTGATAATCTGCAGCATCTAGTGGCATGTCTTCACACTCATTCACTTGCCCGGAATAATTCTCTACAGGTCCTATTATATCCATTCATCTAAACTCTATACCTGCATTACGCTTTTGGCTTGCATGGTGACTTATATTTTGGTGCCTTGACTAAGATGTACTACTTCTTCTTCTGAACTTACCCTACCTTTTGTGGAACTATTCTTCAGGTTGTGGGTCTTTTGGATACATTAGCATTGGCACTTAATTCTCCGTCAGTAGACAATGACACAGGACGGATGTGGTTGAAGGTACTCTCAATCTACTGGACCCAGAAATTTTGAACCTGCTGCATGAAGAGAGCCTTATACTGGACCCATGCATAAAATATTTATTTGATGTTTTACCCAGGCTTTTGAGGCATCGATGATGGCAGCAGCAGATATTTTCTGTGCAGTTTCTAGGTCTCCCAGTGCTGCTATTTTAAAAAGGTACCATCTATTATTCTCTACAAGCATTTTTTCTTTTGAGTCCAATAACAATGGCTCTATCAGATCTCCCATTCAAATCTACAATTTTTCTTCCTGTCCAACCTTTTCTGTGGTCACAACTCACTTCAATATGAGCTGTGGAATTGCTTGGGAGATATGATGATTGGTCTCATCAGTGGAAACTGCAATCATTAACCGAATATGTGTTATATACAGTAATTCAGAGCTGTTGAAGGCGCTCTTCACAAAGACATCACCACTTATCTCCAGCCATTTGCAAGTAAGTCTCTACACTTTATTTTTTTCTAGTAGGTAGAGGAGAGAAGACGAATGAAACAAATGGCACCACATGACAGAAATTATCAGCCAGGGAAGAAATGAAAGAGAGGGTTTTAGGGGTTAGGGGTTCAGGTGGGTATGTCCAATCACAGCTATTGGACTGATATAGATTTTGTCCAAGAGGAATATGATCATCACTGTTCTGTCGATAGATGAGAGAGAGTCAATACAGTACTGTCGCTCAAGAACAAAGAACTCCCAATTATGAACTCTCTCTTACTTGCTAACAGAGGTTGTTGTGAAATAGGCCACCACTCCTTGTGCCAAAGTAAGCATTGAAGTTGATGACAATGTGTTAATGGGTAGTTCTTTTCTTCTGCTGTTATTGACACTGTTTGTGATTGATCAGAGGTTATTGACAGTTGTCTATGTCTGAGCATTTAGGGTTTAGGGTTCTGAGCATGGTGGCCTTTTTTGTGCTTTGCTTGAACTGCAGAAAGTCTGTCTAGGGCGCTGTGTGGTATTACTACACCTAAAGATGTCAATCTTTGCAAAACAGAGCCATGTCCGCACTTTGAGTGGCAATTTAGTCTACCTCATAATGGAAGGCAATCAGGAGGCACGCAAGCTTCTTGAAGCCCTGGTTCCCAAGGTCTTGAAAGCCCGCCCACCCTCCTTCCTTTGTATCAATCCTCTGTGTACCACAACCATTGCGCTATAACAATGGCCTTCATGAGGCCCTAAACCTGGACACTTTTGCAAGCCCTTTTTTTGTTCTGTCAAAGGCTTCCAATCTGTGAGTGCTAAATTAGTTCATGTACTTCTCCTCTGCCACAGGGTGTGATGCAGTTATATGCCAACAAGGTAGTTGAGCTGCAGCAGTCAGGCAAGGTACATATTACATCCATGTCACTGGTCTCATCCTAGACCTTAAATTGATTTTCCTGAGTGGCTGAAGTTGATTGAAATTCAGCAAATGCTCTCCAAACACCCAATGCATATATATATACTCTTTGAGCTCTTAGCTTGAAGCATAAGAAGCATGAGTTGTCTGTGGCTAGAAATGGATGTTTCTCATGGAAATCCAACAAACTGCAGGAGGAATTATTCAGCAACTTTCGTGCATGGATGGAGACGCTGGAAGTTTTACGTGGTCAGACTCTGGAGACACCAGTCTTAGTGTGGAATGATGTCAAACGCAAGGAGCTGAAAAAGGTATATAATAACATTGGTTTGCTGAGAGTCAGTTTAGGGTTTAGGGTCTTTTGTGGTAAGTGTGCAATGAATGGCTTTTTGTTGAAGAGTGTCAGTGAGGGTCTTGTAGTAAAATAATGTTGTGATCTCTACAGAATTTTTTATGTTTGCAGTTGAAATTTTGGTTTTGTGGGTGTGTTGTGCAGTTTCTGCAGGATGAGGTAGACAGCTTCTATGAAGCAGCAGCAGCCAATCCAGAGCTAATTTACAACAGTGCAGATGTGAAGCTTGTTTATTCCAGTGCAAGTGAGGGTGAAGGTTAGTGACCGTCCTTTAACTTTTGCATTCTCGTCAGCAATGGGGGGAACAGCATGGATTATTGTAATCATTCTGTAAAGCTGTTTACTTCTTCCAAGAGGGTTGTTATCTGCTTAGGGACATGGGGACATTTGATTTGGTTGCAAAACAGCAGCTACTGAACAAGTTCTGTTTTTCATGTGCAGGCACAGTTGTGGGTGGTGTCCATCTTGAGCTTCTGGTGGACCACTCTCCACCAGTCAATCACCACAACCATTCCTTCTGGAAGGTTCATTCAGAGACACAATACCCACAGGACATAGTCAGCAAAAACATAGTAGTAAAAGTGAATGTCAGAATTGGGCTGGTGGCTTTAGGGGTGTAGGGTTTAGGGTTTAGGGCAACTACTGTGTATCAATCTTTGTGCCTTTGATGGATTGTCTGTTACATGAACTTGTGAGATGTCAGATTCATTCAATTATAATGACATTTTGGTTTGGTGGCCACAGCTGCACGAACCATTGTCTATATTTCAATCCGTATTTCAAGCTATGGTGTTGGGTTTCACCCCGCTGTTTGGTCACAACAACTTGCCGGAAATCGATCTACGACTGGCAAGCCACGTCTTGGCATGGATCTATGAGCGACATGCGGAGGAAGTTGCCTTTTGCTTAGAAACCTTGAATGTTGTTGAGGTACCTTATTGCTTCTCCAATTCTTTTAGGTTTTCTTTTCACTCTTCTTCATATGGGGTTACTTACCTCCTTCAAAACTCCTGAAATATCCAGTGTAGCTCCAAAAGAAGCAAAGTTTGTACTCTCAACATCTTTCTTTATACTTCAATCTCCAGATGTGTTTTTGTTGAGCAATTATCAGCATCATGATGACGCATTAGACTGCACTGTGTTGCAGACTGCAGCAGGGATGCTCCGAGAAGTGGTGGAGAGTGTACATGAGGTATTTGTTTTCAAGCTGGTGGTGTTCTTGCTTGCAACAGTGGAAAAAGGAGGGCGTGACAATGTCCTGCGATTTCTCCGCAGTGGAGGAGCCACTATATTGGTACCCTTGGTTGTTTTGTCTTTGGCCAAGGTAACAACCCATTTGTCATCAGAGCTTGATCCTATTTGAAGCCTTGTCTAGAGATTTGTGCTTGCAGGTTATTTGTAGATTGCAGGATCTCAGGATACAAAAAGAAAGCAAAGCCCTTCATCATCCTTTATGGGCAAAGGAAGCTTTTGCAACCCAAAATTGTAGTAATACAGAAGAAGCCTGATTATGATATACTTGTTTGATCCTGTTGGCAGTGTTGCACAGACAAGCATGAATTTGAGTGTGATGCATCCACAGCCAAAGATATCATGTCTCAGGGTGCCGTCGAGACAGTGACAATTGTGGGATCAAATGGGGATGTGAGGCTAGTAAGGATTCCTTCAGGAAGAGCTCACGAATTGCTTGAGAGAGCAGAGCAAGATGGCAGCTTGGATGCTCGAGAGGCAATCAAATGGCAAGATGAAAAAGTTCACGTGAAGATCCAGCTGGGAATAGCTCTTGACTTCTTGGAAGCTCTTTTAAGGTACCGACTACTCCTTGACTTCTTGCCCTTGCCATTGTGGTCCAAAATCGCATACATTTAAAATGAAAAGGATGAGTTCAACTGGGTTCCTAAACCAGAAACCCTAAACCCTAGCCTCAGGAGGGCTCACTTTCGATTTTCCTTGGTTGTCCAGGATATCAGGACGCAACAGCAATGTGGAGTACTTTCCCCCATCAGCTGCATGTTGCAACTTTTCCAGGGAGGAAATTTTCTGCCACTTAGTGCAAGCTCTCTTGCGTGCAAAGACACCTATCTTCAACAGGTTTTGCTTCTTTCTTGTCTCCACAGCGAAATTTTACATTTGAAGACTGCACTGTTAAACAAGCATCACATTTGCAATTGATGGATAAACCACCCACTTCGAGAGTTTTTTTTTTGGTGTTGAATATGGTTCACCATCCTGAATTGTTTGGATCAGAGCAGTTTTTTTTAATATTTGGCAGTCTGCTGGGCAATTGGGTTGTCACAGGATACTTGAAATTGTCATAACTTTAGTGAAGGCAAACAAGACTGCAATGTCACACCTGTACAAACTCGGAGCTTTTGAGATCCTTCTCTGGAAGCTCCTTGCTGGTGATATTGTTGACTGGGACAAGTCCAGGATTGCTGAATTCCTGTCACAGTCTCATCTTCTTCAGGTAATTTCTACTGTTTTGTTCTTAGAAATCTATTTCAACCAGTGCTTTCTTTAGGAAGGAAGGAAGGACATTGCTGCGAAGGGGAAAAAAAAAACAGAAAGATCTGATGACAATTGTAAATTTGCAGGAGTTGACAACTACTGATAATGGAAGTGGCCAGAGTGAACATGGCACTTGGCGGGACAGTATTCTTCATCTCTACTTGCCCGAGGGATTGATACTGAATCTCATGTCAGAGGTGTTTCATACTGATCCAGTGTAGTAGTTCATGTTGAGAATCTTGTTTAGTTTCTGTTCGGATTTAGGGTTAATGGTTAAGGGTTTAGTGGATGATGTGAGATCTGGAGTGTCTTAGTTCTATGTTCAAGTCCTTGTGTTGTTGCTGAGTTAGCTTTAAATCCCAAGTTCTACTTCTAGTTCCTTCGAATACATGCACATAATCAAATTCGATAATAATCTTTCTACTAGTTTGATTGGAGCTGCTCTCTGTCAGTTTCAGAGAGGCAATGACCTTAATTGGCTGAGATTTCTGGATTTAATGGGCAGGGACCCGATTCGTTCATGGCACTTCTGGATTCGGAGCAAAATGCCCCAGAGGTGATCTGGAACTTGGAAATGAGGAAGCAGTTGCTTGACCATCTCACAACTGAGCTGGAATCTTATGTCAAGTTCCGTGCCACTGATCCCCTGGCATTGTACATTCACATTCCCAGGACTCCATTGGCCTATCCAGAGCTGGCAGGTAAGCTCAGCTGCACCACATCCAGGAAAAACATTCTGAAATAAGAACCAAAGTTTGTTTCTTTGATGTATTGGGTCTGAGGTTCAAGGTGTTTTATGTAGCACTGACTGTCGAGTTTGTGATATTGTATCAAAATCTACAAGTGGGATTTTTTGTTTGACATGGCTGAAAATCAATGGTATGCAGAGTCTGTGTTCTCTTCCCCTTTCTATCTACAGAACTTGCTTGACTTTGAGCGTTTTCCAAATTACCCGATCAATGATCCACTTGGGTTCTTGAACAGCCTCATGCTGGTAAGTCTAAACCTTTCTTTTTCAATTCACTAAAGTCATAGATCCTTAGAAGATCCTTGAACTGAAAGTTTAGCAACAGCTTGAATATTCTGCAGATGTAGAACATTTGGTTTTTGAAGGTTGTCCCAATGCATGCATGGATGGATGGAGGGCATTCCCTTTGAGAAAAAAACATTACCTTTTGACTGCAGGACCTTCGGAGATTGGCAACAATTCTTGGCAACTCTATGAGTGGAAACTCCTTATGGCGCAAGGAGTTACCACACATTCACCTTCTTCTTCAAGCTCAGGTAGGTTGGGCATAAACCCTAAAACCAAAACCCAGACTTGGGACACCTGCATCGATACTTTTATTGTCATATTATTTATTACAAATCTTTTCAGAGCAATTCTAACTTGGTTTGTTTGGAAAACCCCATCTACTTGCAAGGAGAAAGTTTACATGTGTCCTGCCACATGAGCTATGGTGACTCATTAAATATTTTGGTGGTTTGATGATGATGACGATGTTGCAGTCATATTTGGTCGATCAATTCCCAGACCTTGCCCTGCCCAGTGACATAGAATCTGTACTCATTACATTGGCTACCCCTTCACTTCAAACCTGCCTTGCTCAAAAGGATGAATTGCCCCTTGTGGCAACAGACATCCTACACCACACTATTCGAGTTTTGCGGAGATACTGTGCTGCAAGCACCAGGTAAGAAGCTAATGATCAAGTCAGTTGGGAGTCATCATGGACAGTTTCATCATCACTGCTGCTATTCATATTGGTGAAGGTGATGATTGACTGATGCTTTGTGGGTGACACTCATAATAAGGTTATTGCTGCACTTTGTTCTTATGGGATCATATTCTTTCTTTCTTATGCTTCAGGGATGATGAGGTATCGAGGGCATCTGTCAATTTTGGTCTCAGTGTGTTGTCACTTGGGACAAAGTTTATAGCAGATGAAACTTCCCCAGAGGCAAGCATTATCACGAGTCTTGAATCAGCTGTTGCTGGGTCTCTGTTTGTGATGGAAATTGCATCTTCATCCAGGTTAGACCTTTCTGCTTTAAACTAAACCCCTCGAGAAAGTGATAGCTAATCTGTCCTGCCTTGTCAATTCGGAAGGAACTCAACTGATAATGGTGCATGGATTCTTAGACACCTGATAGATATTTGCCAGACTGCTCTGAGTCCATAACAGGTTATGTTCTCATTTGGGCTGATTGCTTTCGAACTTTTTTTGCATTATGGTTGGTACCCCAGAGTTGGTAGGCAGCTTCTATGGGATGATAGCAGATGGAAAGAAGGCTTTTGGTGGGCTCTCTGTATTGCAGCCAGTGATGCATTGGCCACTCCTCAAAGGGGTCCAAGCCCCTCATCCTTTGCAGTATTGAGTTGTTTGAAGCACTTTGCCGAAGATCCAGACTACTGCACACATATTATCAACCAGGTCACATTTCTGCTTTTCATTGTGGTCCATTAAATCCCAAGTTCATTTACCTGTTTCTCTACATTGCTTCCTTTTGTGTGTGCTTGAGCAAATCTTTTCTCACAAGAAGAAGTCTGGCCATCAGTCACTGATTGAGTGAGAAGGTGTTGGGATATGTTGCAGGCTCTATACTTGCCATTATTGTTACTTGCAATCCCACCTGCAAATGCTGCATTGGTGGCCCAAGGCACTAGATCTGCTCTTCTTTACTCAGCAGCAGATACATTAGGATCTCTCATCCGTATGCTGCAGCAGTCAGGGAGACAACACCCACAAATGGAGTCCACAGTGATGACACACTTGATCCCTAGGCCACTGCTCGCTTGCCTCGAGCAAACTGAGGGTCCAGACAAGTTTATGACCATGGCTAGTTCTGATCTCCGACAGCCATTGGCCATTTGGAACTTGGATGTTCGGGCAGAGCTCCACATGCGGGTCATTGAACGGTTGGAGCTGCACCAAGCTGTTCTGGCTTCTGGGAGTGGTGTGATGGATGATAATGAACTGGAATGGTTGCAGGGCTTCCAGTATGATTGTCTCAAGGATGAAATCATCTTGGGTGGTTTGTTTGTGAATGGGTTCACCTCCGAGAGGTGGGAGGCCTTTGGTCTACCAACTGGTCATGTCTTTCTGGATGCTATGTTGGACTATCTGGAGATCAATCTTCATGTCCTCAATCCACTTGTGCACATGGGAGTTGAGGCAGCAGCAGATGACACCACTGACCCAAGTGAGGAGGAAGTTGATAATCAAACCAGCATCAATGAGTACTTGACCGTTCTCACTGCACTGCGTGAGTGCCTGAGATATGCAGCAAAGTCTGGCAGGCTTGATTTGATTGGATGTGTCCAGCCCCTGGTGCTGTCGAAAATTTCTTTGGCAGGCAAAAGCATGCCAAAAGTACTGATTGAGATTGCTACCATTACGAAAGTATTGATTGCAGATGACTCAGGACGAGAATCTGTGCTACAATCTGATCTTATCAGTACACTGGCAGGTCAGCTTTGGGAATGTGTGACCAGACTGCAAGAGGAAGGAGTGGAAGATATTCTTGTCACCACCCTCAATGTGTTGCACATGCTGAGTGAGCAGATCCCTGCAACAGTTGAAGCCACTAATGTCTTTGCAAGCACTGGGCTGCTATTGCCCTTGTTGGCCATCTTTTGCAACATGGGTCTACCAGATCTTACAACTGGGGTGGCTGCAGCAGAGACAAGACCTAGAAATTTGCAATGTTTCTCTGCAACTACCACAGGACGAGTATTAGCTGCTAAAACTCTTGGGCAGCTCTTGTTAGCAGGTAGTGGGGTCACTTGTCGAACAAAGCTCATTGAGGATCTGGCCCTCCTGAAGAGGTTGGCAAATGGGCCTGCCAACGGCCATACGAATTATGATGAAGGGATAGGGGAGGCTACAGATATGTATGAGCTGATGAGTATACTTGACCCTGTCAATATGGACAAGAATCAGGCAGCTGTCGTCATCCGTACACTTCTTCTCCTGCTACCTGTAGACCTTTTATCCACCTTGGCACGAGACCCAATAGAGGCTTGCAAAATGTATGACGGGAATTATCAATCCCCCCGCCTTGTGTGGGATGATGGCAGACGGCAATGTGTAAGGCAAATACTTATGGATGAGGCTTTCAAAGTGGGAGATACTGTAATGGAACAGGATTTGTCAAGTCTGCCAGCATGGTCATTGGTACAATCACCACAACCCATGTTTCTGCGTTGGATACTCGTCACCATTTCTGATGATGAGAGCCAAGCAATGTACAGGGATGACAGAGAAGATGGTTATGCACGGGAGATGTACCTAGGGGGTTTCTTTGTTGATCAATTCATAAGAGACCCAGGTTATGATTTTGGCAGCATTCTTGAGGGGCGTTTCCTTTGCGAGATTCGCAAGGCTGTGGCAATTGGGGCTTATGCGGAAGTATTTGATTTTGATGATAGGAGACGACTGTTACTTGCTCTACTCTTGCTCTTCAAAGCAAGGCCATACCTGCTTTCTGGCCAGTCAAATATCGACATTTTCTTACCTGTCTATGATTTCATCAGTGGCAATTATGCTAGTGAGCGTCGTGCTCTTGCTCAGCCAGCAATTCTATTGATTCATTCCATCGCCAACCATCCAGACATAGCCGATTGTATAGTCTCTGAGGAGTTGGTTTCAACTTTGGTGTCCTTCCTTGATTTGAATGTCCCATTGTATGCCGCAGGGCATGCTGGGACTGACCCACAGATATGCACCCTTATGTTGTTGCTGCGCCTGATTCGACTCAGTAGTGCAACTGTAGAGATTGCTCTGAAGCTAGGGGTTGTCTACCGATTAGCAGGCATTGCCCTTGACACCAATGGAACTAGTGCAGTAGCTCATCGTGCACTCGAGTGCCTTGCAATGATGTGTGCAGACAAGCGTCGAGGACATGAGGTGAACAGGCTCTTAGAGAAACTTGCACCTAAGGATATAACCAAAAACTATGGGAAATGGCATATTCCCATTGACAACATCTGTGATGATGTTGTGGACTCTGAGACTATCAAGCATTTGTTGCATCATAGATATCCATGTGAGTGGTGGGTCCTCAACACTCCTGCAGGAAGAAGCGATGTCGAAGTTAGTGGTCAGCTCAGACACATGACAACAGTTGTGGTGGATGCCTCAGTTTCATTTCCCAATGGACAAATGTCTGATTTTAATGATGAGTTTGAAGGGGCTTTCAGACAAAGCGTTGCAGACAGAGCTGAGGTCAGTATTGGCGATGTACACATTCAGAGCAAAAGGGCCGGAAGCCTTATCATTGACTTTGAGGTGCACTTTCAGCAGCGGCCAAGACAACAACAGTCTAACAAGACTATCATCATCCAGCATCAGGACTTGGAGGCAGATGCTCATGCATTCAAAGAGAATCTAGAAGATGGTAGCAATCAGCTCTTTGGTGCTCCATATTTTGAGTCAATGGGGCACCCAACTTTCACAGTGATCAATCTAAGACATTTGCCTGAAACAGAACTCCTTACTGAAGGTCAGGCTGCACCACCTGCCATTCAAGAGAGCTTAGAAGCCAACATCCAACAAACACAGATGCCTCAGCACAGGCTGCAAACCTCAGATATGGACGTGGGAGGAGGTCTGGATAACTCAGCTGCACAGCAACAGTTGTTACAAAACATGGCCAATGAAAAGCGTGGCACATCAAGTGCTATCCAATTCAGCAAGAGTGAGGAATGTTATTCAGAGCTGCATATTGGAGAAGTACATAAATCCACCACCCCAGCAGGCAGTAGTAGTAGTAGTACATCATCATCATCATCATCATCATCATCATCTCTGAACCAAGCTCCATTGTCAAACACTGGTATTCCCAATGCTCAGGTGGATCCCCACATCATTACCCAAGGTCCTCATTTTATCGTCTTCTCTATCTCCATCTCGCCCTCTCCTGCCCATACAATGCCAAGGGCTTGTCTCAGTCACAGTGGTGCTTACAAAGAATCATGCTGGGTTTCATTAGAATTGTATTGATTGTCTATCTGTGTGAACTCCTTTGCAAGTTATATGTGGCTTGGCTTCTTCTGTTGTTGGTATGAAGAAATTCCGCTCATCAGGGTTCTGAACTTGCTGTTGGTGCTGTTTGTGTTGCAGATGTAAACTCTCTTGACAAATCCACAAGCAATGTCGTTATGAAGTCTCAGGATAATGAAAGGTAATTGGTTTGTCTTCCACTCTATTATGGTTAGGGTTAGGGCTATCAGGGTTATTATACAGTTGCCGCACTTTATTAGGTCAACAAACTGCTTTATCATGTGTCTTTTGTTTTACACAGTGAAGCAATGAGTGAACCCATTGGATTTTGTTGCTTTGTAAGAGGGGTCCATCATGTCAAAACACCAAGAAAGCTGATACCGTACTTTCTTGTGCTGCTAGTGACTACAGAATGAATGCATTGGGAAAGGCACTGCCATTGGTCCTTGATGGGGCAGAGATGAATTAAACCAGGAAAAACTCTGTCATTACTGGTTTCCTTGAAGCATTTGATGGTATGTCATGTTCTACCTGGACATGAAAGTGATCCCAATGAAAGGACCTCGCATCATCATTCCCAGCTACACCTGGGCACACCCCTTGTTTTTTTGGTCTGTGTTGTTTTGGAACCTCTGTATTGGTGAATACCATCTGTGTAAAGAATCTGATAAGTTTTTATTATTTGAACCTATTGCAGATCAAGAGGAGTTGGTTGGATGGTGCAGAGACCAAGGATATAAAGGAAAAGTCCAAGCCATCCAAGTCTAAACCCTAAACCTGGACATGTCTGAGCTGGGAAAAAGGTACTAAATACAGAAGTGATTGTGAAAAGGTTGTTTCCGCATGATTTTGAAGATACCCATCTTCTTTCCCCTCCCCCTCAACTGCCCTCAACTCAAATTGCGACACATCATCATTTGGTATGTGGTCAGCCTGGGTATGGTCCAGTAAATGTTTGGTTATTAGTACCAGTTATTGAAGCTAGCACAACAGAGTGATAGGATGTTTAGTGACACAGAACCCCCAAGGCAAATAGGTTCTATGACTTGCAGAAGAAAATTGGCAAGAGAATCAGCACTCTAGATGGTTGTGTTGTCAAAGAGCAGGACAAAATCAACAAAGAAGAAAAGATGGGAGCACGGGTCATAACCAATTAATGCAAAAGGTGCTCCAATTTCTAGCCAATTAGTAAAAGATTCTTTACACCTGATATCTGCATTGATCAGAACAGCTTCCCTCCGACTGTGATGACAATGGTCTGTTCTTGTTCAATATTGTAGATGAGGAAAACCATGGTGGGCACTAGTTCAAAATATTGTAGTTCATGAGGAAAACCACAGGTGGGAGGTAGTAGTAGGTTGTTTGAGAGTGACACCCACATTTTAGACTTCGGGTATGTCTAAACCCTAAACCTAGCTCCCCTGTCTGCACTGATTCTTGCTGTGCTTGTTTTTTCTTTCCTCTACTACTACTGCCTTTACTGTTGTTCTGTGAGATAAAGTTGAGGACTATTAAGATTCAAGACACTTCATTGCTGTGAAGGGAATTATTTTTTTTCCTCCCCTATTTTTCTTGGGGGCAGGAAAGAGCTCGTTAGGATTCAGAAGAAATCAAGTAATTGGGTAGTTTCCAAAATGTCGTTAACATTTGGAATCTGGTGGTTGCAAAAGTGTCTGTCTGTTTTTCAGGGAAGATCAGATACGGTATTATGAACTCCAAATCATTTGTAATTTTGTGGGCAACTCATGCTGCTTCTTGCTGTGAGGCTTGCAGTAATGGTTTTACAAGTCTCACACTGGTTCAAATTTTCCTCCATCTCTGAAAATTGGAACTCCTAGTAAGGTTTTTTCATCTCGATTAGTGGACATGGTTTTTGAAATTCATTTGGAACTTGTTCATTCATGATAACACTTTAACAAGGAAACATGTTAATCACAACATGATGTATATTCATAAAATTGGTAAGAAGGTTCAAATGAAAAGCCAGCTTGAAAACTTGATTTTCCTTAAAGTGCAAACTCAATTAGTGCTTGAGACAATCCTAACAAGGTGTGCTATACACAATGGCCTTGCCATTAATTTAATATCAACAATTGAAATTGTATGATAAATTGGTCATAAGTTGGGGGGAAAATAAAAAATAAATCTATTGTAATGTATATCATCACGTTGTTGTAAAAGAAAAATTGTCATGATTTTTTTTTTCTCATTTTTTAATATCACATTAGTCATGAGGAACCCAAAAGAGATTTCACATTAAATGATGACATGTTCTAGGAACTTTTCTAAACATTAAAAAAAATTGTTACCAAACCAAAACCACTAGGGAAATGCCATAACATGATTTTTAATTTTTTCAAATTTAATGATTTTTTTCTCAAAAAAATAAAAAATAAAAAACTCTCTTTTCATGTTTATTTTTCACATTTGTGCAAATTTTCAAACCAAAAAAAAATGCTTGTCATGACATGTGTATTTGAATGTTTTCAATCACATTGCCACATTTTGGAAGAATTATATGAATTTTTGTGTATGATGAGTGCCATAGTCATTTTTGAAGAAAGTAGTTTCATATTTAGTTTTGTGAGGTATGGATTGGTGACAAGGTCACTTGAGGCTGGTGGCAAAGAAAGTAAAAAGTTTAAAAGATGAATGTGAATCTTTTTACAACCAAATTCAGATGAATCATCTCACCTAGTTTCTAGGAGGCAAAATCCCTTGAAGCTACTATACTCTATAATTATTCTGAACACAATATCCCTGCATTACAAGGCAGAGCCAATAAAGGAACTTTTCATTAAAAGTCGCAATAAGATTAGTGCCATGTGCATTAGAGCATCTCCACTGCTGCTCAGTATGTCGCTCTGGATAATAAAATTAAATGTCTAAGTTTAGCTGCCTTTTTTTTTTGACAACCCCACCTATAAAACTGTGACTGGAACTGCATATACGTGAGAACTACTAATAGCAAACCACCTGGACCAATCATTATGACCGACCAATCAGAAATACTGAGCCGCAGTCAGGTCCAATTTATTACACTTTTTTTTGGAGGTGCACAATTGTGTTGTACCTTTTACCAGCCACGGCAAGCTGCACAAATTTGGTGCAGAAAAACCAATTTCCGGAGCTAAACCAGCACATTTTGACTTTTTCACAATAGATTGTACTGTCTGGAGTGACATACTGAGCACAGGTGGAGATGCTCTTAGTCTTGTGGCAAACATTGGGGGGTTTTTTTTTTCCCTTCTTCTGGGTTAACAATATTACCAATATCAACTCATGAAAGCCATAGCATCCCCACTAATATTTTGAATGTAACTGGTATTGGGGTGCTTATATTCTGATGATTTTACAAGCTCTTTCTTAGGTCAGATGGGCAATCATTTCTAAGCTTCATTTTTTAATTTATTGTTTGGGTTATGTCGGTGTTTGTTTTTATGTGGATTGATGATGAGAAAACTAGTCACACTTTGGAATAGGCCTTGGAACACAACAAGCCTTGCCATGTTGGGCCCCCTATGAAAGGGGCCTTTGTCATGTTAGGCCCCCTTATGAAAGGGGGCCCAACACCCTTTGTTTGTGCTCTCACCAACCTTCTTCTGACACCAATAATCACAACCTTCCCCACCCTCCACCCCCACCACCCAAAAGAGGCCAACCTCACAAGAAAGATGCTGGAACTTGGAAGGTGAAAGGACCCAAAAAAAAGACCTTAATTTTTTTATTAAAAATTAAAAGGATTGTGAAAAAAACCATACCCATGTAGAAGCAAGAAATCAAGTACCCAAAATACTACAAAAATTAAATTTGTGGGTGTCAATACAACCCCTTGAACACCTTACAAGCCATCTGAGCACCTTGGAAGAAAGAAGATAGCTTGTTGGGATTTTTTTTCATTCTTTTCTTTCACAAAGATCATCGGGTTTTCTTTACATGGTACCTAGTAAAAACCTTGCCAAGTTCACATCATTTGAACAAAGAATACACAAAAAAAAAGTAGGGAGGGTGGGGGTAGGATCTCATCATTCATTATTAAAGTTTTCCTTAAAGTCACCCTGTCTCTGGTTTGGGCCACAAAGCCACGAAATTTTATTAAATCTGGGTATGAAATGCTGAAACGTTAGTAATGCACAAGGTTCGAGGAAATTACAGTTGTCGCACATGCAGGGAGCGGTGAAAATATATGTAGCAGCAGTGGAGGAGCTCAAGAAAATGAAAAGAGAATGTCAAAACAGAATGAAGCTCACTTTTAGCACAAAAAATTGGTAAAATGCACCACCCCCTTGAATGCTAATAATGTTCTTTTTTGTATGTTGTTTTTTGAATCTCATGCGGTTTTGGATCAAACTCAGGGTTTTGGTGTTGTGTTTTCCTGACTTTACAGACAACTCTATTATCTTTTGGTTTATATTTTTACGTTACTCAAACTTTCCAGATGTTGCATTATTTGCACAAAATGACACATCCAAAAAAAAAAAAAAAAAACAAAAAAATAAATTATTGACTTTTTTATTTTTAATTTAAAAAAAAAAAAATTATTTTTTTTTTTTTTTAGTTTTTTTTTTTTTTTTTGGATGTGTCATTTTGTGCAAATTATGCAACATCTGGAAAGTTTGAGTAACGTAAAAATATAAACCAAAAGA
>Ga0116227_10007035_pt1 | contig 22294 bp, 16 predicted proteins | sample S1TSphgellanicum_FD_89693 | JGI IMG/M metagenome (GOLD analysis project Ga0116227, IMG submission 89693) | Host-associated microbial communities from peat moss isolated from Minnesota, USA - S1T2_Fb - Sphagnum magellanicum MG | ecosystem: Host-associated > Plants > Peat moss > Unclassified...
ATGTACCTGAACCTGTTCGACAGGTTTTTTCTTTCTCTCAACTGCAGTGATAAGTGGCCATATTGAGGAAATAAATAAACTGGGGGACTTCACAGTGACCAAAGGTCACGGGTTCCCACTAGTAAATCTATAAATCATGGAACAACCAAACAATAAAATTCTAGAGGAAAATGCACCTAAAATAAAATATTTTAAGTCAACTTCTGTGGAAAATTTACAATCTTTTTTTAATGCTACAATTACACAAAAACATAAACTTTGAAGCTCGATAGTTAAGTACATGGCAATTAGATCATAAGCTGAGATCATTAAAAACATATTGCAAGTAGAAAGCAAAATTAAGACAATAGATTCAAAAGCATTCAAACTCTTTTTTTTGAAGTAATATAAACACATAACTATAGTGTTAATCGTACTTATTAATAGAAAGATTTGGCAAAAATATGTAAAATAGTCTATTATTAAATTGTTATAAAATAAATTAACAACAGTTAGGGGTGCACCAGCAATGAGCAATAGGATGATTATTAGATATCGATAAGGTTCTTATTCTCGCCCTTGGTCAGAACCACATGTGCAAGTTTCCTTACATGTGGTTCGTCCATGATGACTTCTTCGAATTTACAAACCAAGACCCCTTAGGGCCAAGCCTACATAAACGAAACATAAAACTAATTATGTTCAAAGGTGGCATCATGCCATATTGTCTTTTACTTTGAAAGGGTTTATTGATTATATTTGTAGATAGATTAATTCAATTTGCTACTTTGCCCAATTGTTACCTCAGTCATTCACCTAGGGTTGTTATGTTAGTGTAACAAGTCTTATTAGTATGAAGTTGAAAATGGCATTCAACGAATTTTTTAAAAATCTTTCTCACCTAATCGGCCTAGCTAGCTTTTAATGGCATTATCCCAAATCGCTTATTTGATTCTATTATATTTTCCAAGCGTGGCACGCATCCACGTGTTTTAAGTACAACATGTTATCACCTACCTCCCTTTCATCTGAACTTTTCATTCTAAAGAACATCATCGTATGTTCAATATTTATTGCCTAGTGTACCTTTCAAAATACATTATGGAAGGATCTATCACCCATCAATTTTTGGCCAAAACTTTGGTCTATAAAGAATCTTCAAAAGTATTTTTATCATAGCGATATTTTTTCTTTTTGGCTACGCCCCACTTTTCTTGCCAGTCCTTATAGAGTCTATTTGGGTGATCCCTACTTTGCACGTTTGGTCATTTGTTTGTTGTTTAATTATGTGTATGACTATTCTTGTTTGTTACAATTACGTCCGAAAGGTTGATTGTTTACTTAGGTCATCATAAATAATTAATGCATGCATTCCATTATTTCGAAAATATTCTCCCATAGCACAACCTGAATATGGTGCCAAGAATTGTAGAGGAGCAAGATCTGAAGCAATGGCTACTACAATAATGTGATATTCTAAAGCACCCACTTCTGAAAGAATCTGAACCAATTGTGCCATGGTTGAACTTTTTTGTCTGATTGCTACATACACATAATACAATTTTTCACTATCTAAGGTGCCCTGCACGTTGATTTGCTTTTGGTTTAATATGGTAGTTATAGAAATCTTTCCAGTTTGTCTGTCTCCTATTATAAGTTTTCATTGACCACAACCTATAGGAACCAAGCTATCTACCGTTGTCAATCTTGTTTGCATGGGTTCATGCACAAATTTATGTGCAATAATACCAAGGGTTTTAACTTTTACATGTCTTCGTTTTGTAGCACTTAAAGCACCTTTTCCATTAATAGGTACTCCTAACGCATCAACCGCATGCCCTAACAAGGCCTTTCTTATATGAACATCCACAATAAATCCAATGCGTTTGATAATATCTCCTTCTTTGATGGCGGTATCACTACCAAATATAACAATTCCTACATTCTCATTATCTAAATTTAAAGCCATTCCTTTCACATTGTTAGCAAATTCAACCATTTCCCCAACTTGAATTTTGTTTAATCCATAAACATGTGCAATTCCATCTCCAACTAAGACCATTTGACTGATCTCATTTACTTGCAATTTAATGTAGTAATTGATAATTTTTTGTTCTGATAATGTAGATAATTCCACTCCATCCAACTTATTTCCAATCAATTTGTTCATAAAGTAATCAAACCTTTTATCAATATTAAATAATTCCACAATCTGAACTTTCAAATTGTGCCCAATTTATCATTAAAGATGATAAATTGGGATGGGGAAGGGGGAGGGGATTTGACCAAGTTTCTTAGAGCCAATAAAGCAAAGAGGGAAAAAAAGATACGAAAAACAAATAATTTTTTAAGGTGTAGCAAAAATATTTGGGGGGATCAGAACATTTTTTTAATTTTATTTTCGTTATTTTTTCCCTATTTGTCAAGCCAATAAAGTAGCAAAAGCCTTATTATTCTCACTCCCATCATTTGAGCGCAACATCTTCACAAAAGGTCAACACTCCTGTTATTTTGGCTTGAAAATATTATGTTTGGTTTGAACAAACAAAACAAATTATTTGGCATGCTGTAAAACTGAGCTAAGCATGCAATTACTATACTACGAAATTGCATAGTTTCAAGATGGTTGTAGGCAAATTTTGGTTACTTTTTATTTGATTTGTCACTATGCGACATTTGTTCCCAAGGACTAGCAAAATCAAAATAGTGAAATTCTTGAGTCATCTCTATAAGTTCAGAAACCACACGTTTCTTTGAATCATCATAACGTACTTCCACATATCCACTTAAAGGAAAGTCTTTTCGTAATGGATGACCGTCAAAATTGCAATCTGCTAATATACGACGTAAATCGAGGTGGTTGGAAAAATAAACAAGTTCAGAAACCACACATTTCTTTGAATCATCATAACATACTTCCACATATCCACTTAAAGGAAAGTCTTTTCATAATGGATGACTTTCAAAACTATAATCTATTAATATACGACATAAATTGGGGTGGTTGGAAAAATAAACACCAAACATATCCCACATTTCTCACTCCCACCAACTAGTTGATGGAAATATACTAACTATCGAACAAATTGGAGCTATTTCATCTACACTGCTTTGTACATGAATATGTGAGTTATACTGAATACATAGAATTAAAAATTCCATCACAAAGTCGTAGTTTTCATGTGCACTCTTATGATATAATAAAGTGTTCTCCAAACTATGCAAGATGGTTTCCCATCATAGGCTCTCCAACTCAAGTTTACCTAAGGTTGTTTGCAATCATATGCCTTTAATTGTGTGCTTTTCTATGACAATTTTGAGGGGGGGGAGGCAAAAAAAGAATAATATATATTTTTTCCCACCATACATGGAGCACTTGTGACCTTACATTATAGCCAAAACTAACATAATGGTTAAGTTGATGCCCAGCCCTTAACATATAAATAAGTTTGCTTGTCCTTAACAAGATGGTACGAAATTTTATACAAGTGCTGCATGGTTGTCATCAACTCATGTCATGAAATGTTGGGTTAAATCCTATAACAAACACAACCCTCATTTTGTGTTACTAAGACATGTGCTTTGGATTAAAAGGTCAATTATTAACTACTTAAAATTGACGGAGATCACGCCATTGAAAAAGGATATCATAACATCATGTGGCTACAATCATACACAATTGTTCAAGGGTATTTCAACGAGCATAATTCTCATAGCACAACACACATAACAATGTGACACTCGATCTTTGTAAAAGTGGTTGACAATCTATATCATGTAATGCTATCATAAAAATTGCTAGTGATATACTAGAGGAAGGTGAGGATGACCTTATGTCTACATGGCCCTTATGGGCTGGGCTACACACATGCTATAATGGTAATTACAATAAGGAAACAAGGCTTTAAGGCAAAGTGAATCCAAAAAGATGACCTTAGTTCGGATTGTTCTCTACAACTCAAGGACATGAAGCTAGAATCACTAGTAATCGCAGTTAATTTCAAAATTTTAAAAATAAATTCTCTAACTAGAAGAGCGAAAGTGATTTGTGACCTTTACTCTCTTTTATGTAGGCATCAAAATCTACCATGTACTATATGCAGATGATTTGATAATGGGAGTGATCGGGCTGAAAAGTTTGATTGTTGAGATCAAAGATAAAATTTAAAAAATATCCAACAAAAAAATGAAAACTGAAATGAAGCAAAGAGGAAACTAAGATCACCCACAGAGCACTGCTGGAAATGCACTGCTGGAAATGCCGTAAAACCCTGCTTTCAGCCACTGAAGCATGTGGCACCACAGTGGAAGCGAAAGCTGCCATTTGGATCTTCATCCACAGATACACTGTTGCGCAAGCATTGGAAGTTGTGCGTGCAGAAGAAGAAGACGACTATTTGTAGTTTCGCTAGTTCCGCACGAGCAGATCTTGTATCTATTCGCATTTGCACCTTTTTTTTTAGCATTTGCTCCTTGTGCTGCTCTGCAGCAGTCGCAGCATTGGCTTTTTACGTGTGGACCGCCCTGCCTGTTTTTTCTCCTTCTCGCGACCATCCTTCTCTCTCTCTCTCTCTCTCTCTCTCTCTCGATTCCTCGACACCATACCCGCCGCCTCGATGGAAGCGCTTTCGGTGAACTCCGCTACTGCTGCGAAGGCGAGCTCTGCATGCGTCGCTTCTCCGACGGTCTCACGACAGCTGGTAATAAGTCGCGGCAGCATCGTTCTGGTTTTTCTGCCTGCTTTTCTTCTTCTTCTTCTCCTGCGGAAGATTTTGTGTTTTCTGTTCTGCATTAGTGTTTTTGCTCTGCATTCTCATTATGTTTCTGCCCTTCTTTAGAAGCCGTTCTGGGGGAGCTGTGGCGGCATAGGTACAACATCTATTGGCCTAGAGTTTTGATGTATTCTTCAGTGGCGAGAAAAACATGGGAATGTTTGGTCCTGTTCAGGATCTTACGAGTAGCAGCAGAGATCAGAAGAACTTCTTCGTTGGATGTTTGAAGTGTGCCGTGGTCTTTGTACTTTGTTTTGTGTGTCGTAGCTCCGATTCTTCGTAGAGGATTTTGTGAGTATCGGAGTCTTGTCTCGGGGATGTTGTGCATGTTGTCTGTCTGTCTTGTCTGTCTGAGAAACTGTAAGGGAAACAAACAATGTGTGATGCTCAAAGGTGCTTGCTTGCTTACTACAGTGTTCTTCGATCAAGGGAGATGCTTATTATGGTATTTCGTTTTCTTCTTCTTGCAGTCTGTAACAGCAAGATTCGACGGATTGAAAGCATATCCAATGCTAAAGAAAAGGCCAACTTCGGTTGCACTGGTTGCCTCGAGACATCATCATCCTTTACGCATCTCTGCCGTTGTGAGCAAGCTCTTCTGGGCCCCTCCTCCACACCCTCGATTTTTGGTTTATTGGCTCATCAGAGGTTGTAGTCCACGTTTGGCTGAGTTTGTCCTTTTTTTGTGGAGCACCATCATGGAATGCTGCTGCTGTAATCTCTCTTGAGGAGCAATGAGCAATGCACATCTCAAGGTTCTGTTCTTTTCTTCTAAGGGATGATGAAGATGTAAGGAACAACCATGATGCCTACACCATTCTTGATCAATTGTTGTGGCACCTGCTCCAGTTTTTTTTTGTGTTTGCTTATTTATTATGTGAGGTGTGCTCACTTGCTGCAGGCTAATGCAGATACCTTGGAAGTTGTCTCAACGCTCATCGCTGAGCAGTTGGCCATTGATGTATCTCAAGTACAGGCAGAATCAAAATTTACCGACCTTGGAGCTGACTCGCTTGACACTGTAAGAGTACTGTGAACAGCACTCAGGACTCTTATGCTGATCAATGGCACTTTTCGGTGTCAGGGTCTCCTCTTTTTTCTTCTTGTTGGAACTAAGATCTCTAGGGTTTTGTTATTTCATCATCTCTCAAGTATATTCAGATTAAGTTAGAGAGGATTGTAAGAATGAGGATCTTGATACTCAATCCTTTTTTTTTTCCTTGCATTTTGCTGTAATTGGGTGGTAGCAGGTAGTAGGATTCCTTCATGCTTTGTGTCATTGCTCCAGTGATACTATCAGATTGTTAGAGACTAGCAAGTCAAATTGAAAGGTAAGAGGCTCTCTGGAATTTATTCACTGCTTCATGCCAGTCTGCCTGCCTCTGGAAGAGACCCAGTGTGTTGAGTTTAAGTCTGCTGTTGGGTTGCTCAATCTTGACTAGCTGGGCTTACCTTGTTCTTTTCCAGTTTGGAATACCATCGGCTATGTGATTTGTAACTTGCCCTTCGTATTCTGAATGCTTTTGGGTGGGTGGATGCAGGTTGAGATCATGATGGCACTTGAAGAGAAATTCGACATCCAACTAGGTGAGGATAATGCAGAACAGATTGTGACAGTGCAGCACGCAGCAGACTTGATCCAAGAAGTTGTGGCTGCAAAGGAAGCATGAAGCATGACATTTTAGTGTTCCTTTCAAGAGGCTTTGTGCTCTTGAGGAGGATTGATTTATTTTTTTAAGGCCTGTGGAGCTCTGTTCTGGACATGGAGAGGGACAACTTTTGAATGGGGTTTCATTTCACATGGCCTTGTAGAAATGCTATTACCATTTCTATTGACATTAATGAAGAAACAAACATGGCAATCAGTTTTTGCTCTTCTTCAGTCTTATGTTCCTATTCTTTTTCTTTACCAGTGTGGCCTACTTTTGTTCCACGTATTAAACTTTTAGTCTTGTACTTTCTACATTTTTTTTTCTCACAATTTTCTACCCTTAAGACTATCTGAACAAACTCAAAATTGGGTCAGGTATGCTCCCTAACAACAAAACTGTGCACATTCTTCAATGCCAGGAAGCAAGGAATTATACTTGTACCTGTTGAAGCTCTGCCATATCAACATACTGTGAGAGAGAAGAGCACTGGCATGAGTGACTGATCAGCACACTGCCTTCATTAATTACGGCATTGATCTTGGAGAGTTGGTGGCATCTTTTATTGCAATGACCTGGAGCTCTTTGTGTCTGAAACTAAGGCTTGGGTGTCTGAAACTCTACTCAGATTGCGTGAATGGAGTACAATCTCATCCCCAAATGAATATATAGGAGCTCCTGAGCATTTCTGGCGGTGGCCTTGAAGGTCTGTCTGTGGCTGAAATCAAGATAGCTGAAGATGGGAACGAAGTTGAAACTCTGCCATCAATGTTGTAGGACAACAACACAAGGCAGCTGCAAATTGCTGATGACACAGTACGTTCATCCATCAAATGCATTGGCACAGCAATCGCTGATGACACAGTGTGCTCATCCATCTAACGCATGCATCATTGAATGGAAAACCTTTCTTCTGGTTGTTACAGGAAATGTGTGAGCCAACTGAATCTCTTATAACTTTTAAGCTGCGAGTAGCCAGCCTGCAGCAGACAAAAGGAATACAAACAGCCTAATTGATTTACAGAGTCTTGCTGTAAAAAGCTTTTTCAGGTCTGAGTGCCATGTGCATCCTGAGAGGTCTTACAACAAATGAACTGGCAGCTGCATGACTATCCTCCGATGGGGTTGCCATTCTTTCTCCCTTTTTCAAAGAAAGAACCGCTGGGTAAGTTAGGGTCGAGTACATAGAACCTTTACCTGCGGTTCTCAAAACCACAAGAACCATGTTTTTTGACCTGGAAATCATGGTTCTCAAAAAACCAAAGAACCTACCTTGAACTGTTTGGTTCTTTGCCAGTTCTTTGAGGAAAACTGTCAGTTTTTGAATATTTTCAAAAAACGCAAAATCTCTTTGATTTTGAAACCAAGAAAACCTAGAACTGAAGGTGATTACAAATCTCCAAAACAATGTTGCATTTTTGGGATTCGGGGACAATCTCAACAATGAAACTTAAGCAACTAGTTGCATAATGTCTCTACCCTAGGATGTATGAATGTTGTTGCAGTTATCACGATAGGCTAGGTTTTCCCGCATATCGTTGTTACAAGTTCAGCTTGTCACTACTAGTTCAACTTGTGATTGTTGTTAACCTTGAAGCATCAAAGAGAAAACAAAATACATTGAAAAGTGGACTAAATTGATCCGCCCTAATGTTTAGGGATTATTGATTTAGAAAAGGAAGGTTGCTTTTTCACTTATGTGATGATACATGAAACATAATTTTGGAGTTTGAATGCAAAACTTATTGACTTCTAATTAGTCCAATAAACTTAACAACACTTGACCTGCATTTTTGAGTTGGGGTTGAGGAGGGGGGGAGCATTTGCCCATATGTGATCTATAAATTCTTGTGATTTCTTAAGACCAACCTTCCATTGAAAAATGCTCCATAAAATTTTGAAATTCATTGATAAGCATGTCAATATCTAACCAACAAAATCTAAACCAAAAGTGATAACTCAATTAGAAATTTCATGTGTTTATATATCAAGCAAGATGACAATTTGATGAATATGGAAGTCAAACCAAAAAGGGGGCAAATCACTAGAGCTAGACTTTGAGACATCAATGTTGTGAGCTAGTTTGGGATCTCGAATTAACAAACCTATCTTGGGACTTTAGTTTTGACAAGTAGAATTTGGATTGTTATTTGGCAATCTAATTTGAAATCTCATGTTAACACTTCAAATCAACAAACCTATTTTGAAACTTTAGTTTCACAAGCAAATTTTAGACCTCAATTTTGGAAGCCATATCAAGCTTTCAATTTGGCAAGTCAATTTGAAGTCTTATTTTGATACCTCAAGTCCACAAACCTATTTTGACATTTTAGTTTTGACAAACAAATTTTGAACTTCAATTTGGGAAGTCATTTCTAAAATCTCAAATTTGAAATTTTCATTTGAAAACTCATTTTGACATCTCAAATGAGCAAACCCATTATGGGGCTTAGGATTGACAAACCAATTGGGGACCTCAAAATTTCAACTTTATTGGGATTTTAATTTGGCGAGTTGATTTGGGACTTCAATTTGAGATCTCAACTAACCAAGCCAATTTGTGACCTCATTTTCACACCTCAAACTAACAAACTTATTTTGGAATTTTAGTTGGACAAGCCAATTTGAGACTTCAATTTGAAGATGTTAATTAGACAATTTGATTTTGTTGAAAAAATGTTACATCAATTTGCAAAGAACAACCCAATTTGAACAACTATATCTAGTTAGTTTGCAAGGAGCAAGGTAATGAAAAACAAGCCAATAATTGTAAACTTGGGAAGAAAAGAAAAGTTTATCAATGAATAAATAACCAAAATAAATGAAAAACTAGCTTAAAACAAGTTGAAATGGTAAGCCAATGAAGGGAAAGTTGTGAAAAGAACAAATTGATAATGATGAATTATAAATGACAAGGGAAAACAAATTTATCAAATGGCAAGTTCACAAAATGAGTGAAAATGCAAACAAAACAACAAAGGTATCAAAATATTCAATGAATTCAATTCATTTCAAGTTACATGTAATGTTATTCAATATTTTCATTCAAATAGAACATAATGTTCACAATTATGTATTTATTTTTAATCAATTGATACTCGCTAGTAGTGTGTAATAGTGCAAAGCTTAAGTAGAAAAGTGCTCTCGATGCAAACATTACAAACTATGTACATTATACAAAACATCTCAATGAATAAAGAATACTTCAAGTAAACATCGTTGATGAAAATGTTAATGGAAACAAGAATATACACCTTCTTGAGCTTGAAAAGTCTTTCAAGATTCCCAATTAAACTCAAGTGGAAAGTTTTAATAGCTTTCAAACCACCAAAAAGCTTGGAGAAAAGAATGGTGAGGAAACACATCACCTTTATTATTGCTAGCAATATTTTCATAATGATTTCAAAACAAGAATCATCTACTTCCAAACAATTGAAAATGAATAGTTGAAAAACCCAAGGTGACCCCCAAAAAAAAAACTTTGCTTGAAGCCTTATGTGTGTCAATAGGTCCCAATTTTTCACTAATGAACATTTAATTGCATGATAATAAAAGACATTTGGATTTTTAAAACAATGAAAGAGCACAAGGCAAAGAGGACCCCGAAAAAAAATCATTGCTTGAACCCTAGCCAACAACAAAAGCAAATAGAAGGAAGAAAAAGAAAAAGAATACTTGCTTGAACCCCTAGATAGCAACAAAGGCAAAGAAAGGGATGCAAGGGGGGAGTGGGAAAAAAATCTTGCATAGATGCCCAAAAAGGCACAAATGAAAAAATAAATAAAAATTTCCCTAGTCCTAGCATTCCATATTAATGAACAATTGTAATGTAACACCTATATGAGTTACTAAGGGTGAAAGTTGTAAATAAATAATAATGTGGCGTAGGGGTAGAAGGATGGGTAAGTATGGAAATAAACAATTCAATTTATGGGCCTTATCTTGAAGATCTTTGACTTAGGACATGAACTTCGAGTCATATGAATAATTTAGTTTACTATTTTGGATTAAACATAGTTGAAAATGGATTATGTGAACTTGACTAAATCTTAAGGAAGAAGATTTTAAATAGTTCAATGATTTATTCATAGGAAAAACAATAATTTTAGAAGGATAGCATTTGACATAATACTTATAGTTTGTAATCAATGAATGGGAATGTTTAGTAAATGTAAATGAAGGGGGATCATAATTTGTCCATTCTTCCTTTCAAGTATATAAGGGTTGTGGCTGGAGCTTCAAGCTCATATTCTCCTTTTCATAATTTCATGTTATTATTTTGTGTTAAGCTTTGAGATAAGCCTTTTGTGTAATAAACCTATGTCTCCTTTTGATTGTGAAAGTGTTCATAAGAACAAACATATGTGTTTTTTATGAACAATCCCCATAAAACAAAGTCCTTAAATGTGTGTGATGAATTCCCCAATGGGTGTAACTTACATAAGGATCAAGTTTTAAGTGCATGTGTGATCCTAACCCAAAAATATATAAGTTTCATCTCTTGTATTCTTCAAGTGTTTTATATGGTGTGTGGGTGTTGTGTGGGACTTTAGTTATGCAATCTATCAATGCGATAATAAGGATTTAATTCAAAATGAACCTTCATAAGCTTTGACCATGTCTAGGCAACAAAAACATCTAATTGTCATTTCTTAAATGAGCTTGGGGGTTAAAGGTGAGGGGTGTGCAATCATAAGTGACATTAATACACTACGACAAATCATGTCCTTTTCATTGTCTTTTTTTATTGAATTTTCAATTAAAACAAACACTAGACGCATTTGGACTCAATCCACAAACACCAATCAATTACAACAATTAATTGTTAGTAAATGAATCATCCTCATGTGATTGAAATTCATCGTGTTTATTTTGATTGAGATATGTCACATGTCCATTTTGATTAACCTGTTGGTTTACATGGCAATATATATCCTTTAAAATTAAAATATTAAAATATTTTTAAAATTAAAACTTTTTCAACATGTCATTATAACGCATGAATTTTTAATATTATCTTAATTACATACAATTGCAAAAATGAATTGTTGCCAATTTAATGCAATCGGAAGGGATCCATTTTTAAAAATTAAAAGAAGTGCCAATAGGTAGCTGAACTTGTGCTAACCTTTATTATCCATGTTTTTTTTGGCACATCGATGTGACTAACTTTAGTCACAACTATAACATAACTAATTTTAATCACGTTCATAGGATGTCAATAATAGGATTTGAACCATCACCTCCATGGCCATATCACAAGTCCTTAACCATTCAAGCACCACTTCACATGGTGACAAATCTAGTAATTGCATAAATATAAACATAAACATATTTTTGCTTTTGCACATTGAATTGTTATAATATAATTATTTAAGTTCATAATGAAAGCTTAATTTCATATGTAAAAAGGTAATAGGTGATGTTTAATTAATAAATAGGTATGTACATAGGTGATGGTTAGTAGGTAGGTAAGCAGGTAAAAGGTGCACACTTGGTACTTAATAGGTAATACCTACCTATTTACTTTAATGCATATTTTCATTTCATTATTTAATTTAATTCACTTTTATTTTCATAATTACATTGCATTCAATATTTTAATGTTAAAAAAAAGATTAATATTGATATTCATTTAAAAATTTTAAATATAATCTTCTGAATCTCAATTGGGGTTATAAATTAAAATACAATCATTTAAATCAAATTTGATTTTTTGAAAAATTTTAATTTCATCACTTAAATTAATTCTATAATGTGTTTATTTGCAAATGTCATAATATTAACTTTTAGAAATATTTTCATAGAGGACATAAATTCAAATACAATATGCTTTCATTTGTTCAATTAATAATTCCATAATTTGAAATAAAATTTACACATGAAAATTTGTGATCAATTTCGCACGTATATGATTTCATAATTATGTTTGATTTAGTAATGGTTTTATATCGAATTTAAAGACAAGACATTAGTCTAGAATATTTATGTCAACATTTCCAATGTAATTTCTTTACTTATAACAATGTAATTATGTATTCTCATAATGAAAATTAATTTCATTTCACCTGTGATGTACACAAGTATATTTTGATTATAAATTTTTTATATTTTCTAAATTTACAATTACATTTAATTAAAAAATTAAGACATCATATACAGTATGCCACATAAGACATCAAAACTAACATGTTTTAGTCATAACAATCATATACTGATGATGCATCACCATTTATGTCATATTATAATGATTGAATTCAATCACTATGATTTCCATGTAGGTCCTCCATGCTCCACATGTTGCTTCTCATGTCAAGTTCAAACAATCGAACTCACACAAAACACCAACATTATGTCGCCGCAATTGATACCCTTGCCATTAGCCTAGGCCAAAAATGGTGAGGAACATTGTTATGAATATAAATCAAACTTAACCAATGACATCTATCAACATGCATTGAAGAAGCCCAATTATTGTTCCATTGTGAGGGGTGAAGGTGGATAGTAATTGGTGACATGAAATAGTAATTAATATACCTTAACAAGTTTTGTTCCATGCATTTTTGGGCTTGTTTTTTTGCACCCTAGATGGCTTTTTGTAAAAACCACACTATGCAATTTTCCATGTTTTGCATGTTTTGTAAAAGGAACATTATTTAATTAGTTTTCATATTCTACTATTCCAAGCCAAGTTTGAACCTAACAACTTTCTCATGAGAAAAAAAGTATAACCAATTACATGCACCATGGAAAAGGATGATTTTATATAAAAATATTTAACATGTGCCCCAAACCTTGTGAAAGAAATCAAACAACTAAACATTGTTGAACATTTTTTGCATTAGACAATGCTTGCTAAGGGGGTGTTTAACATCTTCAATGAGTGATTGTGTTCATGGTGAGGGGTATTAGTTATGGAAACAATGCATTGCTAACACCCAAATTTAGTCCCTTTAAGGAAAGGGAGAGGATAAGAAGAAGGATGGGGAGGAGGGAGGTGGGGTTTTGTGTTTTTTGGATTTTGATGTTCCCACCATCTTCATAATGCGTTATCAACATGTTTCCAAGTACCTAGTGTGTTCCCCAAGACAATCCCAATATCATCACACTTTATTGCATCTTGGCCTAAATTTAAATTTGTAAGTTATCATAACTTGCCAATTTGTGGGCTCATAATTTTTTCATCTCATTTTTTATTTGAATTTTTTCAAGAGAAAAGTTATATTCTTTAAGAAGAGCTTTGCAAATGCCTATCAAACTTTTCAATTAGAGCTAATTTGACCCATGTGTGAAATGATTACATGTTGATAAATCATTTTGATAATTTGATTCTTGATTTTTCAAATGTTCATAACTTGTGTTTTAGGATTTTTTTTTTTGAATTTGACCCCACTTTTAAAATCTTAAAAAATCATTTCAACATTTTAAAAAGAGGGGAAAATGAATGTGGTTTGATCCTTAAAACCTTGACCTAGGTTTTATCCAGAGATTCAAAAACACCTTGAAACTTCCAATTTTCAAATTGAAAATTGAATTTAAGAATCTTAAGAGTGCATTGCTTTCATTCACACACACTTACATTCCACATGAAAATGTGTTTGCGCTCACTTGATTCACTTCATGTCTCAATCCCTTTCTTTACTCAAGTCCAACTTGAAATTTTTTCATTTTTTTTCATTTTCAAAAGGATATTTTGTTACTCATTTCAAGAATTAGTCACATACCCATGTTAAAGTCACAACAATTTATCACAAATACAATTCATGTTAAACCGTATATAATGAAAAATGATTAATTTTTTTATTAAAAAAATATTTTTCTTCCATTGCTTGTTGGGCCTCTTTCCATTTTGCAATAAATCGTTATATTTAGCTCATTAGCAAAAGATCAAGATACAAACCCAAAAAAAGGCCAAAGAAAAAAATGATGAACAAATAATAAAATGATGCATAAAGATTATAAAATGAAAAGACCAAAGCCACCAAAAACATTGGAATACACAAAAAGAATGGCCACTTTTGGTAGATCCATTTTACATATCTATTTATGTTATTGTAGTACTCTTGACGTATTAATGGACAAATTGTCCTTTAATACCCTTAATACACATGTAATTTTTCTCCCTAAGGGGGAAGAGTCAACAAATTGAATGGACCCAACAAAATTTATACAAAATATTCAACACATTAATATTTAGGGCACCAAATCAACTATTTTGTGCTTTTAAGGCAATTCCAAATACTTTGTGTTTATTTTTCAAAGGTTCACAAAAACTGTAATAAAATATATTAGCAATAAAAGTGCCCCATTAAATCATAATTCTATTCATTCAAAATTTCAAATTATTAGTAATAATAATTAAGAATGAGTGTGACCCAAAACAAACAAATATATATATTAAATTTTGTCTTAATGGATTAACTTTTGTTACATATTAATCAAGCACCCAATATTTGCATTGCAACATTCACTTTTTGTGTATAGTGCATACTTTATTTTTCTATCACCGATTTTGGTTCACATAAAATTGCATAAAACATGGATGGTAATATTTAAAAGACAAAATCCAAATCTAAGCATTGCACAAAATTGAGATTGTCATAAGAAACTTTTTCTTTTCTTTTGGAAGTGGTATATTAGAACCCCGTGGCTAGGGAAAGAAGCTCTAGATTAATCAAAGGTTATTTAATGTCAATTTGCAAGAATCTCACAATTAAAAGTAATGATTTATTTGCATTTTATCTCTTTTTTTTCTTTTTTTTAAATAAAGAAAAATTCAAAATGATAGATAATGTAATGTATTACTAGATTTTTTGTATATGGTGTAATGCATAATGCAAACATGTGTATCAAACAAATTTTTTTTTTCTTCAAATTTTTTAATAGTTGCAAAAACTAGTACAATGATTGTGAATAAATTAATATTCACATAATATTAATAAACTTCAATCCATAACTATGTCCATGATTGGGTTGGTAGTCATTTAGGATATTATATGATTACATGATTGCATAGCTAAGGATCAGAAATGTAGATCAAATTACTTATTGACACCTAGGTAGCTAGGTTTAGAAAAAATTACCTATAAGGTAAGTTAACTTGAGTAGCTAGGATAATCATATTTTAAGAGGTTACTAACCTAAGTATTCTAAAGCCTTTATGTGAAAGTTACATGAAGAGGATTTTTTCTAAATATGGGAATCACTCATCAAAATTCATAAGTTATGCACAGGTATATATGTAATTATTTGCAAATCCAAATTCAATTAACTATTTGATTGTTACAAATAAACTCATATTAAATTTTTTTTTGGTTATATTCTCATAACACATGATGTAAACATGTGCATCAAGCAATGTGCTTTAAAGCTTGTAAACATATGTCCCCTATGAGGTGAACATTTCCTGGTTGGAAATATTTTTAAACAATATGGGAAAAGGGTTCAAAAACTTGAAAGTCTACCAAATGTTTCATTCGTGATAGAGCATAGGCCCATACTTTCATAGCCTAGAAGAATACTTGAATAAGTTTTTAAAGTACATTTTTTGAGTGCACGCCTACAGACCAAAATAGATTATAATCATCCCCCTGGTGATTATGATGCATTGGTATTATACATTTGATGAAAAATACCTCCCAAAAACAATTTACAAAAAAAACTCGCCAATTTTTTTTAATATGTTTTTTCTTCCTCTTTATTTTCTTCTTTGGTTTTTACTTTATCTTTTTTTGCTCCTTGTTCTTCTTGAAGTTTTAATGTTTTTCTTTTTCTTTTTAAAGTCTCATTGAGTTAGCCAATTTAGCATGGCTAAGTTGTCCTGGTATTGTGGGTTTTGAAATAGAAACTTAGTACATTGGTTAATATGACATTGGCCCACTTCTAAAGTTGAAGTCAATGAGGTTGTTATAGTAGTTGGTCACTAGTACCAAGCATGTTGCATTTGAATGTCTTTGAATGTGTGTATGTTTGTTATGGAATTGTGCAAACTATTTTTTTAAGGGTTTGGTTTAATGTTTATCTTCTTTGATGATATTTTGTCCAATCTAAATTCTCTCCAATTATGTCATTAGGTCATTTCTCAATTTTATTTATTTAGACTTAACTATAATTGTACATAAATGTTCAATATTATTAAATGTATTTTCTATGGCTTGTGTTCCTTCACATGTATGTTGTGGTTGCCTATTGGTGTGTTATTTTATATAGCTTTGACATATATGTGTAATATTCCATTATGCACTCACATTCTTCATTGATTCTTTGTTAATCAAGTTGTTACAGTAGCATCTATGTTCACTCCAAATAAATTTGAAGCACAACTTACTATCCATCGATGTGACAATTATCCTTTAAGCAACAAATTTAACATTTTCTTTGAGTTTATGGCCAATTTACTCACTTTAGCATAACGTCCTTCATATCTTGCCTTTTCTACTTCACACTATTTGTTATATTGTTTTGATCATTCCAATAGGTCATTTATCAACTAGTTTTTGTCGATAAATATTGCAATCATACCAAACAAAGTAATGGGGCAAGTTGGTAGCATTGAAACGGAGGCAAAGGCATTGGAGCTTGCCATGACCTTCATGTTGCAAGCCCTACAAAGGTAAGATTATTTTTTCTTGGCATCATTTGTAATGTCTCTGTTAAACATATGCATGTCGGTAAATTGAATTGTTAGTCTTTGTTGTTTGCGCTTTTTTTTTTTTGGTCTACATGAATCCTTTTGGTTCTTGTTGATCTATTAATAAGTTGAATTTGTGTGCTTGTTAACATCTCATTGAGGGATTATTTCGAACACCTTCATTTATACTTCATAACTTTCATGGTTGAAAATACATGTGTTAAGCAAGCAATGGTGTTTTTCTTCATTTGGTTTCTTTATATTCAAGTGGTAATTACTAGTCTAGACATTGATGACAAATTAATGATAATAGGTAGCCACATACAAAGCAAGGCAAGATTTCAAATTCTCCATCCATTTTATCAATTGAAATGTTTCTTTAACTCATATATAAATAAAAAAGTTAGTCTTTAGCATGAAATATATATTTTCACATATGAAGTTAAATAAATATTATTTTGGGGAACCTTGTCCCTTATCCAAATATGTCATACTCTAGAATAAACCATCCATCTTGTTTATTGTTGTAATACCTTGGCATCTTTAACATTAAGTATATGTATCAATTTTTATAATTTACTTTTCAAATAATAAAATTTTGTGAAGGAAAATACATAGATTTTTTGAATATTTAGGAGTATCTATTCTTGACATGGAATCTTTGAAATTCATTATTTTTTTAACAAACACTTATTGAAGCTACTTTTGTTTTATAATAGTCAAATGTATAAGCAATTTGGGAAATACTATGAAAATATCAAAGCATGCATGCTTTCTTTGTCCCATGAATTTGTTATAAGGGTTGCAACTTTCTCTCAATGCATGTTATTACTTCAATCAAAGTCCGTTTTTAATGTATTTGAACCATGTTCAAAATCTAGCTTTCAATTTCAAATTATACATTCCTACATTATTTAATATTTGATTACATCAATTGCACACATAATTCTTACTTTGCATGTCTCTCAATCAACTATCATTATGTATCACACCAAAGTTTTCAAAATATTGAAAATCCATTAAATGCACGATAGTTTTTTTAAATGAATGATTCACATTCAAATGCATTAAATCTGCAAATTTCATTTTTTCATTCAATATATACAATTTTAGGCTTAATGACTTAATGGCTCATTAAATGATATGCTATTTATCTTTGAAACATGATTTTATAATTATAATTGTAATTATTAACTTAAACATCATGATCATTGATTGTAAAAGTTGTAAATTGAGCCTAAATTTCAATATTTGGTTTCATACATTTTTAAATGTCTTAGTGTGTATTAAATTATTAAATGAAACATTATACAAACCTTATAGTAGGTTAGGATGTCACCCAAAAAAATGTGCAATAAGACATTTTCATGAACATAGGACATTATTTGAATATAACATTTTGTAATCAATTTCATTACCTTTTGTTCACTTGTCCCAAAAGTCACATCACATGACATTTTCTCCTATTGCTATTTATGATCATCATTTGCATTTTCCATTCTATCTGAATTCAAATTGTGAATGGCACATCTTGGTTTAAAATGGGATCCAAGTCTAATATTCCATATTCATATATTGTAACATAATAGAATTTTAAAATTTTTAGTCATCCACATGTGGACACTAATGGGATCTTTCTTGTGTTTCTATCATAGTTTTTAAGGTCATTTATTATATAGGTTATGCACATCCATTTTAAGTATAAAGGTGTCCCTTGTTGGATTCCCATTTCTCGATGCCATGTCCCACACATGTGCCTTGTGTTATTCCATTACTTGTGCGTGAGAGAGGCATGTCCTTAGCTACAACATTATATATTGTTTTGTCCTTGCCAATACCCTTGTACCCATTGAATGAAATAAGCCTTCATTGCAACATTGTTGTGATCCATGTTGTGATATTTTATGACACCCATATTATTGTTCAAATATGGTTGTATTGCATTAAAGAAACACAAACGTCCTTTTTTCATGCCTTGACCTACATTGAACTTCGTCATTGTTTTCTTTGGAATGGATAATTGTGAAAGAAAAATTGAAGGCTCAACAACTTTTCTTCTTTTGTTTCTTTAAGGTGGATTGTAAAAGATGTTTCAAGTCACTATAAATGTTTTTTGACATACCAAACGCATGATGGAATTTTCATGGGTGTCATTCATTATAATTTTTTGGGACAAAATTTAAACAATAAATCTTATATTCTTGGGTTGACAAAGAGATTTTGCAATGATCTACATATTCATGAATTGAATGATGCCATTAAGCCTTCAAATTCAAAATTATGTGTACACTCCTTCATAATCAAAATAATAATACAACCCATCACAAATTAAAATCCTATTTTAATTGTTGTAAAACCTTAGCAAATAAATCATTAGTTGGAAACCTCATAATAACTTATACAATTTGTTTTTCAATTAGTGTTATATTAATTCTTTCTTTCTTTCATTGTGTCTTGTTCCAATGAAGTAAGAGAAGGTCTATCATCAAAGGATAATGCCATTGGTATTATTGGAATAACAACACTTGAAGAAAGACCATAAACATAATCCAAGTGCTTGTTATAAGTCAATGAGCCTTAACCACAACCTACATGTTACCATATCATTAACTTCTAAAGCAATAGACATCTCATTATAATGAAAAAACATTGATGTCTTTCATTGCCTACTTTCCAACACACCCATATTAATTTCCAAGCTTACCACCTACCATAGTAGGTGACATCTTAATGAAACCACATATCATTGAAATCGCAAGAAGATATGCAAGCATAAGTAAATCAAAGAGGCATACATTGTGCCCATGAATCAAACTAATAAATAGTGTGTTTATATTAAAGAGATGTGTTTCTAATGCATTGGTTGGATAAAATGCATGTTTATCATGACATATTATACTATTGTCCTATTTCATGTTTAGAACTATTTTTGCACAATAGAAGTTAGAGCCACAAGTCAAATATTTCTTTTGGCATTTTCTTTTTGTTATGTGATTTATCTAGCATTTCTCTATGAGGCAAGAAAGAAAGATAAAAAATATCTAGATGTTTTTAAAAATGTAATTTGAGCTTGGATAAACAATTAACAAAGTGATGGATATGTAGTTGAAATTAAGAATTTTCAATCCTATTGGTTCTTGAAGGTTTGAAACATTGGAGAGTGAATTTTTAAGAGCTTGGGAAGATTGAAAGTGGAGAAAATGCATCTATTTTCTTACAAGGAATTTTTAAAATTTGAATATGGGTTGATTAAAATATTTGATTTCTTTTAAACAATAAATTTTTGTTGCATTTAATTAACACATAATATTTTTGGTACTAAAGGCTTAGCTAGTGAGTTCCATATCCCAATGGCAAAACATCAAATGAGGGTTGAGTCTTTTGTAGTTGAAAGGTCAACATTGTTTGCAAATCGCCCTATTAAATGGACGTGGTGGTTGCATTGATACTACCAAATTATTGTTATCTACCCATAGGATTTTGATTTCAATTCCATGATCCACTTAGCCAAAAAATGACCTCAGGTGAATATTAATCACCCAATTAATCTAAGCAAATTTTAATATAATCTCAAAATTAAAATATGGGAAGATCTTGACATTCTTTGCCCATTTGGCAATATTTGCAATGGAATATCAAAAGAGTCCACTCCCAACTTCACAATTCCATTTGTGACAAAATCATGTTTCAAATTGAATAATTTTCACAAGAAATGTATAAACTTTTTGAAAGAGATATACATATTTAAAACTTCCAACTCTATCAAACTAGAAAGACTTGCAAGCTCTATCCCTATTCAAATAATTGTCCTATGCTTCATGTGCAAAAAAGAAGCTTCAACAAAGAAAAAGTTTTTTAAAAAACCAATTGTTCTTAAAGATAAAACAACCAATGTGCAAACATAAATTATGTATTTATAAATATAAATATACAAAGATGGACATGCAATTTGGTAAGTTTAATGTGGATGCATCACCTAAAATGTTATGCATTTCATTTAATACCCTCTCTCTCCAACCTCCCTTTTGGCTCCTTCCCCCCGTTCAAATCCTTAACAAAAATCACAACATGAATATCTAAATCCAAAGAAACTTTAGTCCCTCGTCTCCTCTTCCTCCTCACCAATGCAAGGAAGATGAACATACAACATCCAAAAATATTTTGAAAAGAAAAAAATCAAACAATGTGTCTTTTCATAAGTAATTTAATCAAAGATGTGTCTTTTTTGTATTAAAAAAAATTTAGGGCACACAAATATACATGGCTTGAAGCCATAAACTCTGGATAAATCCAGAGAATATGTTTCACAAAATAGTCAATTGTGTTACCTTGTCCTTTTTTGGTATTTTGTTTCAAATTCTATTTTTGGATGTATTTTGTTAATTACTTCTTTTCCAATTGTCCTTGACCTCAGATTGGAGATTTGGGCAAGATGGAGTCTATGGGTAATTTGGTGCAGGTGCAACATTTGACACAAAAGTTAGTACTCACATAAACATGCTACCCGATGCATTTGAGTTTGTTAGGAACTTTCACATGTCATCATTGATGGAAATGAAATGAAGGAAGATGATCACATGGGTAGGGACTAGGGACCTTAAGGTGCCTATATAGTAGTAATCCTCCTTGATCTAAATCTTGATTAGTGTGTTGAGGTTTTGGTTAATCTTGTGTCTGTCTGGATCTCAGCAGCTGATTAGGTTTGTGATTAATCAGTCTTTTAACATAATTGACCTCTCTCTCTCTCAATTTGGACTCCTATTGTTGCTGCTGCTTTGTGGGTGTGTTTTTTTTGGGTTGTCCTATATTTGTTTTGCAAGTGATTTTTGTTTCCAAGGAAGTAAATTTGTGTATGTGGGGTGTTTTGTTTTCTTCAGTGATTTGTGTATCCAAGGTAGTAATTTTGTGTGTGTTGGTGTTGTGTTTTCTTCAGTGATTTGTGTAGTATTCCAGGCAGTAATTTTGTGTGTGTGTTGTTGGTGTTGTGTTTTCTTCAGTGATTTGTGTAGTATCCCAGGCAGTAATTTTGTGTGTGTGTTGTTGGTGTTGTGTTTTCTTCAGTGATTTGTGTAGTATTCCAGGCAGTAATTTTGTTTGTGTGTTGTTGGTGTTGTGTTTTCTTCAGTGATTTGTGTAGTATCCCAGGCAGTAATTTTGTGTGTGTGTTGTTGGTGTTGTGTTTTCTTCAGTGATTTGTGTAGTATCCCTGGCAGTAATTTTGTGTGTGTGTTGTTGGTGTTGTGTTTTCTTCAGTGATTTGTGTA
>Ga0116227_10007036_pt1 | contig 22289 bp, 17 predicted proteins | sample S1TSphgellanicum_FD_89693 | JGI IMG/M metagenome (GOLD analysis project Ga0116227, IMG submission 89693) | Host-associated microbial communities from peat moss isolated from Minnesota, USA - S1T2_Fb - Sphagnum magellanicum MG | ecosystem: Host-associated > Plants > Peat moss > Unclassified...
GGATATGGATCCAATAACCGATTCTTTGATTTTTTGAGAGCCACAAATATGGATCCAAGAACCGGAGGTTTCTATGTCATTTGATTTTTGTTAATTTAAAAAAAAAAAACCCATGATGGTATACATAAAGAAATCAGGTTGTTTTGTTTTTTTTTTTTCCACCGTTGCAGTCAAGGATCCAAATATTATCATGATAACCGTCGGGGTTCTACTCCAGTTTTTGAAAACTGCCCAGCGTTAAGGTATGTTTGCCCAAAGGTTCCCAATGTTTTGGTTATTTCAGGAACCTAAAAAACCGGCGGTTCTCTCGAAAGAATTCGAGTTTATGGTAGGTTAGAAGGGTAGTTATTTCATATTTTACAATTTTATTTTCTAAGAGTCCAAGACATGTATACCTATGTAAGTAAGAAACCAGGGTGATTTTTTTTTTTTTTTATTATTATTAGTTTGAGAGTTGCAGCTTGGTATCCCAAGAGCTGTCATGATAACCTTCGGTTTTATTTTCCGACTTTTGATAACCATCCAGCGCTAGGACATTGCCCCAACCCGTCACCCAGGGTATCTCAGCTGATAACTGCGATTATTGAGAAATCAAATATCCAGTTCTCTTGCATGTACCCGGTTCTCTCATTCTTTCCAATGAGCAATCAAATGATCGCCGGTTCTTTTACGAAACCCCCTGGTAGTTCCAAAGTTTGTAGTCTTTGAAACACCTGGTTCTTTGATGCAGAAGATTATTGTTTTCTCAAATACATGGAACCCGCAGTTTCTTCGATGTTGGAATCCACCCCCTTCCAAAATACCTGGAACAGTCGGTGGTGCTTTGATCCTTATTTACCCGGAAGCGGAGGTTTATTAAAATCATGGCACTGCCTCCACCTTGTACATTACCTACCTACAACTCACTGGAGACTACCTACCTACTTATCTACCTACCGACCTACCCCAACCTGGACATTACCTACCTACCCATCAACCCCATCGAAGTTTTAGTTCGATTTGTTTTGCTGTTTGCTTCTTGTTGGCTGGGGCCCTCAAGGGGAGGGGGGGGAGGGGGGGGGGCCTCCAGCCAATCATGAATTACCGCATCAAGCACTTGGACACCCATTTCTTTATAGTAGTAGAAAATGATTCTAGAATAAGGACTGAAGATTCCTTTTGAAATCAAGAACCTAGCAACACTGGAGTGAACCAGCAAGCACCAGAGCTGTAAAGGCCTTGGTACTCGAATTCCCTGCAACTACAAAGTACTCCACTAAGCACTTCCCTTCCCCATCTCTCACTCCCCCCTCCAGAATTCCAAAGAACGGATCTCAATACCGGCTCTTAGGTTCCATCAAAAACCAAGAACTAACAAGAGGTACAACCAGGACTGAAGGTTCCTTTTAAAATCAAGAACCAAACAATACTGGAGTGAACCAGCAACCACCAGAGCTGTAAAAGCCTTGGTACTTGAATTCCCTTCACCTACAAAGTACTCCACTGAGCACTTTCCTCATCCCGCCCCTCTTCCAAACTGTGGATTGTCCGGAAGTGAGTAAGATGACATGCAGATGCAGGCAGAAAAAAGGCAATAACTGTCCTACCAAACACAAATATTTTTATACATCATTGCACTTACAACGTCTCAGACCAGCAGCAGCAAAATCTTTATTGCCAGAAACAAATTTCAAGCAGCAATACTTTAGCAGCACATGGGAATTGTTCTGACAAAAGTTGAAGTTACACAGACTTCCAGTCCTTTGTGCATAAACTGCACACACTTGTGTGAAGAATGGAGTCAAGAATGATTGGTGACAATTGCGATTCAATTACTATGTTCAATGTGTTGCTATATAGTATGATTCCAAAAACGTCCAGAAACAAACAGATTACCTGAACTGTGTGTGTGTGTGAGAGAGAGAGAGAGAGAGAGAGAGAGAGAGAGAGAGAGAGAGAGAGAGAGAGAGAGTGATTTTGTGGTGTGCTCTCCTGCAATCCTTGCTATCCTGAAGTGTCAAGTCTTATGTGATTCATTTTCTTTGCTGATCTTCAGTTGAAATCGTGGTCTAGGTGTTCTTTGGTCTTTTGATAGCAGTTGTGGGTCTGGTCCTTGGCTTTTGAGAAGAAGACGAGAACTTAGTTCTATAGCTGATTCTGAACTTGCATTGTCTCTACAATATAGCTCTCTAGAGGGCTTGGATAATTCTGTTAGAAGAGAACAAGTTTCTGCAGCGACTCGAGATCCGTTTATAACAGCGCCTGATCCTCACATCTCCAGCAAATGGAGCAAGGCCCAGAAAGTGGAGCTGCTGTTGCTGCTGCTGCCTCCGACGAAATACTCTGTCCTAGTGCTAATGCGAAGCATAACGCCATGAAGAAGGTGGGCTTTACGTCAGTGGCAGTTTCGCCACTCGTCCATCGCGGAACATCGGGGGAGCCCAATGTGGCATCTGCACCCGATCAGTCCGCAGGCTCCGGGTCCTTCTTCTTTGGGAATCAGTTGAAGATCGATATTCCGGCCGCAGACCCGGTCCTCACGTCTAGCACTAGCGGAAAGGCGTCCGTGGCCAGCTGTTACGGGACTTCAGCCAGTTTAGCGACTCTCTTGGATGCCCATCCATGAATTTCCTAGACACCAACGACCCATTCTCTCCATCAGCTGGTCCTAATCTTCTGCAGCCGGAGATCAAATCTGAGACTCAAGGAAACGACATGCAGGACGATCAGGACCCAGCTCCAGAGAAAGTTATAACCCTGGTGGTGGTCCGATTAGCCGTTCTAGAGAAAGCAGCGAGCATGATCGGCAAGCTAGCATTCGCATGGGCAACCATCGTACTGTTAGGCGCATACAGCGACGTGGAATCGCCTTTGGATTTTCGACTGATAGCAATGCTGTTATGTACAGAAGGTACCCGCATCTTCTCCCGCGCACATGAACTCAAATGGCAACATGCAGCTGTGCGATCCTCATCATCAATTTTCAGGCTCCCGAAGTGGTTGAAGCGAACATCCTCATCCGTGATGCAAGTCGGCTCCGACATAGTTTACGAAAGCCGTCGTTTTGCCAAGAACGTGGTCTCAGATCTCTCGTTCCAGCGCACTGCAGCAAACTTTGCCACCTACGTAACAAGCTCCAACAGCGAGAACGATCATCATCACCAGGGTCACGAGAGCTTCTGCAAGCCTACCCAAAACGTCAGTCTGATTCCCTACATGGGCGATGGACACAGCAGCTCCAAAATGTTCACGAGGCCGATTTTCATCTCCAAACGTGCAATACGCATCGGCAACGCAACACGCACGCCGTCTGTGGCACGGAAGTGGTCCATGTCCATGGTTCCATTAGTACCTTTGGTATCCTATTTCTCGGCCAAGACAGTGTCACGACTGTTGCGCTACCTCCAGATTCTGTCCGCGCTTCTCTCGGTCGCCGTTTCCGTGTGGCGTCTTTGCGCACTGCCGTCCTTCCATCCCCTTCATCCGTCTCCCAATGTGAAGCTCAGTCTCTATCTCTTCTACTCCATGTCATTTGTGGAGGCGTCCATCTTCTTGCTGGAGAGGATCTACTGGAGCTACAAGATTACTTACCGAAAATTGCTGGAGAATGTGAGAAACTGTGTAGTGGGTTGTCTCACTGAAGAAGAGCATCAGGATCATGCCAACATTCTCGAGGCCTTCTTCTACGAGGTATTGTTAATAAGGACATCTTTCCATTACGCTGCTTGTCATCCCAGTTACACACAAGTGTGCTCTGTTCCATTAGGCTCCTGTGATCACAGACACACTCACAATTACACATACACACTGTAGTGTGCTGTGATCACAGTAGCCTAATGGAAAGCCACTCATAATATAAGGCCTTGTTTCTTGTTGCATAGACAGGCGCTTTGCTTACGAGAACTGCACAACTGTGTTGAAAGTATGTAGTTAATCGATGCGTAAGGGAACCACAACTGTGTTGAAAGTATGTAGTGAATCAATGCATAAGGGAACTGCACCTGGGTTCAAAGTATGTAGTTAATCAATACATAGGAGAACTGCACCTACGAACAAAGTACGTAGTTAATCAATGTTCCTAACACTAGAGAATATGTTCTCAATTTTAAAGAAAAAAAGAATAATATGACTTTGTCATGATAGAGGTGTGATGATTGTGAGCACAAGTAGTTGCAGAAAATAACGGAAAGCTGTTATGATCATAGAATTTGTGATCACCAGCAGCTTAATGGAAAGATGTCATCCTTTGTATTTAGTCCATTGCATTCAAGTGATTGAAGTCAATGAAGTTTGGCTTGCATGATGATTGTTATGAGACTTTTCCTGGTTTATGAGTTTTACATGATGAGAACTTTTGGCTCAGGTCAGGACAAGTTGAGCAACATGATCATGATCATCGATGGCTTAAGCTAAAATTTTGTTGTGTGGCAAACATAGGTCTATTCCAAGAGTTTGAATGGGAGCGCTTTCGATGGCCTGGACTTGGACTTGGTGGCTTACAGTTTGGGCCTATTACAATCAGATGATGCAACAGCAGTTTTGAACGGTACTAGGGTGCTCAGAGCATTGGCTTATCACCGGAGTGCCGCTGTTCGTAACGATGCTTTTCGTCGCATTGGCATAACTATAGGTTGGTCTCCAAACTCAAATTTCAGACTTATGTTAGCAATTTATGCTGTTCTTGCAGGCACTGTCTCCATAAGAGTTTGCACACAAAATGTTCTTGAGAGCACAAACTATCAAATGTGCATTTAATAGCACACACTATTCCTGCAATCCCAGTATATTTCATATCCTTTTTTTTCGGGTTACAATATAACCAATTATGTGAACAACTTTGTAGTCATGCAACATCAATTAGTGGGGTGAAATAATATTGATGATGAACCAGTATTGATAGTACAGTAATGTGAGTTGTAGGTGCCATGGACCGTTTGGTGGAGATGCTGGCATGGCGTAATCCGCATGAGATAGAAATAAGGAGGCATGCGGCAGCCATTGTGAATCATTTGGTGCATTTCACTCGCAATTGTTCGCGTGTGATGGCCATAGTAGGATCCTTGGATAACATTGTGTCTCTTCTCCGGTTTGATGATGAAGATCTGACCACCCATTGTACGATTCCTTTCACCCCATGTTTTGCTAATCATTCTTCAACTAATGAACTAAGTTTGGGTTGGTGGAGATCATACATAGCCTAAGTTGCTCTAAATAACAAGGAGAATAGAGAGTTTCACAAAAGTTATTCAATTAGTGTCAATAGGAATAAACAATGACATAACTCCATCAAGTTGGATACTTCCTAAAATTGAGTTTTCAATCAACCATGTTAAGGAAAACAATTGTTCCTTATTTGCCCAAAGATGTATGAACAGATGACCTTTGAATCATAAAACCATTCAAAGTCCATGTATGGCTTCAAATGGTTGGAAAGTGATTTAATTGAATGGGAGTTGACTTCACATGTTGCCACTCAACACACCTTAAAGACCTAATATCATAACCTATAATACTTGCTTGGTTCACGCATGACAACAACTCCAATAGATTGATTAGTTCAACTTCTTTCAGAGTTATACAACTTTTTCATCATATTGTAAATTGGGTCAAGTTTTATACATTGCGCAACATACTTACTTTCATCAATGTTATTCCTTATATTATCTTGGGGTTGGTTCAGGTCCAACAATAAATGATGCAGATTGGACAATTCCTCCATCAGAAATAGTGGAGCTACAAAATTATGGTTTGAAAATATTGAAGTGTTTAGCCATGGACCATTCACTTTGTTATAAGATTGGTGAAACTCAGGGTCTTCTTACCATCCTTGTTGATCTCATTGAAGTTCGATATCGCACGCAAATTCCAAATGATCCTAAAAGCCCTTATCGGAAAACAGTAAAAAAAAGCTTGCAACTTCTTCAACTATTGTCAAGTGCTACAGGTCGTTCCGGAAAACTCTTACGGCCATTAATAACTAATGTTGTGTCTACAATCCCCCATGTTCGAGACATATTGGAGCATAGAGAAAAGTTTGGGGAATTACAACGGTTTGCTGTGGATATATTGACCAACCTAGCTTTGGATGAAACATCTCGTGGAACCATAGGGAGTACTGGAGGGGTTCTAAAAAATCTAATGGCTTTACTTGTTCAACAAGGAATGTCATCTCATTCAAACATTGGATATGAAAGATCAACTTCTTCCAAGGTTTGTTACTTTATCACAACTTCACATGCTTGATGAAATGAACTTTGTAGCAAGTCTATTCTAAGTTTAATAAGATTCTTGATAAAAACTATTTTGGGTTGGATCATTGCATTATTTTTTTCTTGGATCAAACAGGCATTAAACACCAATTTGTTCCATTGTTTTGGGCAATATTGAATAACACCCGACTTAGAACATGCCACACCCATTCTCCTAGATAACTAACAGATAGATTCAAATTTGGCTTTGTGGCTACACTGTACGTTTTAAGATTAAATATTATACCAATGTGTTTCATGTAACAATGATAGAATTCTAAATCACTAACAAGCTTTGTTATTTCATCATGCAGATTGCAAAAGGTGAAGAAATTGTAGTAGCAACCAAAGCTGGCAAAGCCCTCACTCTTTTGGCATTAAGAAATCCCAAAAATTGTGAGCGGATCCTAAAGTTGAATTTCGCGCATGGAGACACAAATTCTTTGGGCACTCTTATGGAGCTCTTACGAAATGAAGAAGTTGGGACCTCTGCTGCAAAAATTTTGTCCAGCATTTTCACATACACCAACTCGGAGAATCAAGCACAAATATGTAAGGCAATTGAGTTTCTCATGACGAAGTTGTTGAAGACAAGTGATATGGAAGTACAAGAAGCCATAATTGGATTAGTTGCCAAGGCAATCTCAACCCTTAGCACAAGTGACTTTGAGAAAATTTGGACAAACAAAGACATTCCACGAGAAGATGTGGTGAAATTATTGTTGGATATCTTGAAGCATGCACCTACTACCACAAGATCACCTTGTAGACGAAGATACGCGATTCAATTGGTGATTGTCTTGTTGGAAAGGGATGAAGGATTTGTCTCTTTGTTTATCAATGCACATCTGGGTGATGAGCTAAACGAAACACTACAAAACATTTCGGATGTAGAAAACTTTCTGTTATTTTCAGGTGGTGCAGGATTAGTTCCACATTCAGACGAGATGGAAGATCTCATAGAAAAGGCTTTACAGATCTTTAATTCATCAATGTCTCATAAGTAGAAAGCTTTAAATTGCATTAGATTTGATTCAATGTTGAATCACAAATAGGAAGAAAAATACACACATGTACATATATATATTTTGTTTGGTGAATCTCATTAGCTTTTAGGAACAAACATTTGCAAACCTCTCATGTATAATTATCATTGTCCATTAACATTATTTGAATTTTTGCTAAGCCTTTTCTAAAGAGTCAATCCAAAAACTTGAATTTCTTTGGGGTGAGGGAATACATCATGTGGTTCACCATTGAATTGGTTCTAGCTTTGGAAGAAGGTAAATCATGTTGGAGTTTGTTTGTTGGGTCCTAAAATTCAACAAAAAACCTTCTGAAATAATGTAAAGGTGTACAACACATTACTACTTCAAAATGATTTTAAATAGAATTTCCATTTAGAGGGGACATGGAAGGGATGATGGAAAGATGGGACATCATGCTATTTAAAGGATATGAATTTTGCAGATTTGATTATGCAAATAATGAACCAATAATGTTCTATTTACCTTCTTTTCACAACATTAAAATCCTTGAATAACTTAAAATGTATGCACATTGAATAGATTATACCTTTTCCCTCAAGATAAATAATACCTTGTGATCATACAAGTTGGGAGGCGAGGGCCTTATATGGATTTCCTCAAATCCTCTCTACAATCCATTTCAAGCTACATGAATATTCATTAGTTGAATAAATAACAATAGGAATTTAATGACATTATTAAAGTCATGTTCAAAGGATAAAAAATATATCCACTAAGTTCACTTTATTCAATTTAGTTGTTCATTTGGACATTGCTCGTGATGCGTCTAGGTAATGGTTCTCTTTCTAAATGTATTAAATTGGGGCATCCTCATGATTGGAAGACTTCATGGTTTTGGATTAGAATTCCTCATAAGTATGTTTTGAACATGCATTTTAATTTCTAATTATTTCTCATTTCTTGTCATCTTTACAACACATTGAAACATATGCACTAACTCCTCCATGACTAGAAATAACACATCTAAAACTTGATGTAAAGCCTTGGTTGATCTTCTTTTTGTGTAGTTGGAGGGCACCTTATATCCATGAATTATGCCTCTTTTAGGTGTGAAGGACCTTTACGCCTAGTAAGTGCCTCCGCACCTACTAGTGCCACTTCATGATCTTTCCATGCATCATTGCCTCATGGTTGAGCAATGTTTTAACTTGTGATTTACCTTGAGCTTTAATACATATAGATAAGGCCCATAAGTTGGGATTTGGCGGGGCAGGGGGCATTCCGCCAAAATGTGGAGTTAGGTTTGAGTTATGCCTCACCTAGATCCCTTATTTCATAAGTACCCACACCTTGGACCATTGTCCTAAGAACTAGAATGCAACCAGAATTTTTGTTTTGTTTATCTAGTGTAAATTTGACTTAAAAAAATAAAATGGAAACATTGGCCAAATTTCTACATCACAAAATGGGGGCAGGAGGACTAAATTTTAAAAAAAAAAAAAAAAAAAGAAAAACCTGGACTCATGACCTAATTTGAAGTTTCTAAATTTTTAACACAAATTTTTCAAAGCAAGCACCCAAACTCTCTCCTCACTTGCTTGAAGTTAGTTATTTAGCTAAGTGAACATAAATTTTATATATATATATATATATAAATATGACGATAATTCAATTTTCTGTAAATTTTTATAATTATTTTTGGTGACCCATCATTATCCGCTTGAACCCTCCTTCTCGTCTCTCGCTAGTGGCGTGCTTGTCTCGCTCGCATGTGGTCTTAGCTTTCCTCGCGCGTTCCGCTGCACTTCTGAAATTCGAGCTTTTCAAGGACTTGCGAACCTCACGCGGTACGTCTCATCATCTCCTTGCACTCGTGCTCGTTTTCTGCATATTTTGAGCTCCTTTTTGCTGGTTTTGGTTTCCATTTGGTCCTTAGTCTCTCTCACTCGTGTTGTTTGCCTCTTTTTTTTCCCCTTTCTTTTTTCTTTCCTCTCTTTGTTTTCCCTTGCATTCTCGCTTTGATGCACTTGGAATTTATTTTTTCACTTTTTTTTTCCCTGGTTGCTTTCTCTCATTTTCTGTTTTAGTCTTTCGTGTACTCCGTTCCAGGTAATGTTCATTTCTGTTTCTTGATGACATTTTTGGGCCGAATTTCTTTCTTCTGTGTGTCGATTTTCAATCCGGGATTTCTCATACAGCATTTTGGAGATCTGTTGGAGAATTTTTGAAATGTTATCTGCACTCTTGTGAATTTTGTTTTCTGTTTCTGAAGCGTACTGAGGTTCCACGCATGTTTACGGTTTTAGCTTTCTCTGAGAGAGTGTGTTTTTTCCTGCGCATGTATGTATCCTTTTCATAGCTTCCGCGTGTGAGCATTGAGAGCTACTGCAAAAAACTGTCTTCTTCTGCTCAATGTTTCCACTCCATTTTGTAACCTCCAGCTAGCATTGTTATGTGGTTGGCTTGATCATTTCGATTGCCATCAATCACATACTGAATTTTGGCTTCTTTGCTTTTGTGCCTTGTAATTCTCAGAGAGGTGGTTTTGCTATAAACAAACTCATTGCAATGGATTTGTTTCTCAGCATGTCAAATTCTAGGTCAAGAATCAAACCCTACTGATGTCACTTTTCCTGAGTTGTAGCATTTCCTAGGCAACAAGTAGTTAAATGAGTGTGTATGATTGGCAGTCACATTTTTGGTGTCACAATGTGTCATTGAGCATGTTGCTGATTGGACTGTTGGTCTTACATACTTTTCTCTTGCACAGTTTGCTCTCAAAGGTGTGGTAGGTTTGTGCACAATTTTTCCTTAATCATCATCTGAGATTTAGAATGCATTAAGAAGGCACTAGTCCATGCCCACCTGAGAAGCCTTGCTGTAAGCCAGCTCCATGATGACATTGTTTCCTTAGTGGCAACACTTTGTTTTAAGATTTCCCAAAACGTGTGCTTTCTGTGCAGGCCTGATTCTGGTATTTCAACAACATTTTAGCTGCATCTCAGCTCCATACTTTATTCTACTTGGAAGGATTTGATTTGCACCTACGGTTCAAGAATGTTCCAGGTCAGTGTATTCTTGTTGAAGGCTTTATTAGTATGCAGTGATAAGTTGATACAGAAACATGGAAAATTACTCTGGAACTTGCACTTCGATCTCAGTGATGCCCACAATAGGAAATTGCCTGTTTGAAAATGCTGGCAGTGTAGTGCTATGCTTCTGGCATCACAGAAACATCCACCATTCAGTTGAGAATCCACTTTTTGGTTGTTTTTTTGGGGGCTGTGGATAACGGTTTTTCTTTTTTGTAGTAATCACTTCATGTTCTTGAAGATGCAAACCTGTTCACTAGGCATGGCCCTGGTGACATAGTCAATTCAGATATGTGGCAGGACCCTTTTGAATGTAAGCTTGCCTTCTGGATGAACTATAGAGGTATCTAGCAAAGCAACCAGAGGGTGGTGTAACACAGAAAGACTTTTGATCAGAGTTTCTTCCTTTCAAATCTTTGAAATGATTGTTTCAAAGGGTTTCTCATTCGTAAATGGGGAGCTTTTTGAAGCCCACATAATCCTCTAAATTCTTGTCTCAAAGTTCTCCTTCTTACTTCACTCTGGTTTTTTGGGATTGTTTTTGTTTTCCATTTCTGGCCTTTTCCCTTTCTGTTAGTCTTTCTTCTGGGGTTTTTTTAATGTTCTTTTTCTTGAGGTTGCCAGAATCATGGCTGAGTTTCGATGTTACTGTCTCTCTTGTGACAGAAACTCAGTATGTTAGTTAATGCTTGATGTTAACCTACACCCATTGTGGGCCCAAAGCCAGGATCTATGAAGTCAGTCGGGTTGTTATGATAGGTGGTCAATGCCAATGCCATCCATGTTGCTGTTGAAGATCCCTGAACATGTGCATGACGCTTGCTGTTGTTCAAACCACTCCTTACCTCTGTTGTCTTGTTACCTCTTTTCCTAAGGGCATGGTCTCCTCCCCCTCCCCCATACCCTCCACAGGCAGCCTTTCTGATTGTTGCTAGCTTTTGTTAGATCTGAAATATCCATTAAATTTCTAGATAGGGTCATCTCTCAATTCTTTTTAGGTCGACAAAATTTGTATGCACTGAGAAATTCTCAGCGCTTACAAAGACATATACTAGCAAAGTTTCTCCTGAGTTGTGGAAGTGAATGCAAGAACACCTTTTTGCAGGAATGCATCACCTTGCTCATCTCTAACTGGTGAGCAGGTTCTTAACCATGACTTGCTCACCCAAAAGGCTACACCATTAAAGACTATATAGGCTGTATGCTTTTGGTCAAATTAGAATTTATTAAAGAGTTGGTCAAGTAATGTAACTCCTTTTTCAGGTAGTGGGGCATCCTGTGGCAAGCACACATTGTCTTCACCAGTTTTGGCCAGCTTTGAAGCGAAAAAATGTTGTTTCTGAGAACTTGCCAAAATGCTCAGTAAGCTTGTTATCTCTTGTGAGTTCTGATTGCTGCCAAATTAAAAGAATTGTCAGTTGAAGCAACAAGTGAATTTGCACAGAGGTCCCTGAAAAACTGTCTCAGGAAGAATCTATATTGATGTTGTATGATGTCCAGTCTCCATAAATGTCTGATCTTTGTGTGAAATGGAGAAGTGCAATGATGCAGGGAAGGCCTACCATGGCTTTGTCAATGGGACAACTGACCTGGGATTCTCAAGAAGTGCAGCATTTGGGGGAATCCCTACTCTCAAGCCTTTGAATACATTCTCACAAGGACATCTTGCACCCAGGCCAGTGATACATGCTTCAGTGCTGGCAGGTCCAGCTCTTGAGGTTGTAAGGGTATGTGTGTTTTATGCACTTCTGCAGACTGGAGTTGCAGTTCAACCCAACTACCCGAAGCAAGGTACATTTTTGCCATTGTTCCTCCATTGAAGTTACTCAAAGACTTATTGTACTCTCCAGGCTCATCTGCAATGGTAGGTTGCTCTTTCTGAGTCATGGAAACTGCTGGATGATCAGTGCATCTTGAAGTCATCAAAATCTCCTAGTTGTGGGCATGTAGTTGGTCTTGTGAGAATTTTCCTTCTCAGTCTTGGAGAGGCTACAAATAGAAACAACCAACCCTTATTCATATGTACACAAAATAATATGCTACGGCCGTGCAGTGTTTGATAAGGTCACTGCTCTTTATCATTACCAATTGTATTGGTTGTCATTTGGAGAACTGCAAAATGGATCTCCTGAGATATGTCTGAAGGTTATGTTTGCACAGTGCTCTTGGTTGTCTGTCAAACATGAAATCAGGTCTTTTCAAGTGCAGGTGAGGAGCTTAAGCTTGCTTAAGCTGTCCTTTGTTTATGTTACTCCTATGTTTTGAACTTGTGTGCATTCAATAACAAGATCTTCAGAAATAAGTTTACTGATGTGTCTTTCCTGCAATTTCATTGGATGCATTGCTGATCCTTGGTTCAGAAATCAATTTAGAGAAGATGTTTTGACTTGCAGTTGTGTCTCTAGCAGATGACCTTGGCAGTCCACCAGTGCCTGGTTGGCTAGAAAAAATGATGGGCCATGACAAAGGTATGGTTAAACACCCTCCTTCATGCTTATCATGCTAAGCTGCATCTCTGTTGTATATAGTACTCCTGCATGCTTCTGAGTGGAAAACTTTTCAGGTACCTTATGTTTTCAATGATGTTTACCTTGTTGGAGGTGTCTGAATGGCATGTCACTGTTGCTGTTTTCTCAACCTGCTCCTCATTTTTTGGAAATTTTTATAAGTTCTTTAGGGCTGGCTTTTTCTAGTTTAACAAGTAAAAAGAAGTTCTCAGTACTTACGAAGAAATGCTTTTTATGAAGTTTAGCTCTCTTGTCATTCAAATGAAATGATGTTTTGTGACATGTATGGTACCCAGAGGTCCGAGGCTTATGTAGAAGGGTTGAAGGTGACTAATGTGGCTACTGGAAATGCATTGATGCTTTTGGAAGGATTGTTGAGCAGAAGCTGAAAAGGATAAGAACATAATCAAGCTGCGGAAGAATTGGAATGTAAGCACAAAAGGCACGCTCATTCGCAAGTATCGGGTGCCATCAAAGGCAGAGGGTCGCAAAATCTTGAATGCAATTTGCTCGTTGCTGTCTGATGATGACAGCTTTGTTGATGTCAGCACCCATAAGGTATAATCCTCTGCTGTTTCAGGCAACACACCTGGATCATTCCATGTAGTAGATTGATAGAAGGGGGAAATTTCTGGGTTGGATTTGGATGATTTGATGAGCTCCAGAATGTGTTCTAAACTAGTGACATATTGCTTTAACTACATGTCAAACTAATCATAGGATAGTGTGTTGAGTTACTTTTGGACTGAAAAAGTACTCAAACAAGTGAACAATTAGGAAACCTACTTCCACTGCCATACAGTACCCACCTTCCTAGAACATGGCATTATCTATGGTGCAGGGAAGTGGTTCTCAGTCAAAAAGACTCAAGTGAATTCCACTGTTGTTTTTCAATTTTTTTGACATACCCATGATTTGGAAGCTCTGACTTTCTGAGCATGATATACATATTTGCAGGGTTGCCAAGTCAGGCGTGAGAATGCTCATGCAGAGAGTGTGTGTTGCAATAATGTCAGGGCCTTATTTGATGAATTGCCTACCCCTCATCTGGTGGTAGAAATCACTGTCTTTCCTGCAGGGCCCATCACAGAGGTCCACTATCAGAAGGCTGAAAAACTGGAGAAGGTCCTCAAAAAGGGAAACTCCATATGATCTTACCCAAACTCCTTTTGGTATAGTGAAACACCAGTTGTGCAGTCTTGAAGGGCATCTGTGCAGTGCTGGTGGTCTGTAGTGAGCTTGGAGCTGTATATACATGTTGCTTGAAAATGAGCACAGAGGTTTTTCTGGTGCTGTGATCTGTGCCCTGTTGCAGGCAGAGAAGGTGTCAAGCTCAACCAGAGTGCATGCCTGAGTTAAGATTTTGGCAATTCCTGGGAGCTCTTGGATGTTTTCTGAAGCACATTCCTTTGGATGATGTCTGAATGCCAACATTTTTCTAGTCTTGATTTTGGGCACAACATTAGTTTATGGATCAATGCCTTCGATCATTTGATGACAATTAATGCTTGTAAGTTTGGCAACTATTGTAAGCTTGAAGATTTTCAATTGTGAACTGCTTGTTGGACTCAAATTGATTTGTAAATCAGTAAAATGAGCTAGACTTTATTGTGAAACAGAAGGATTCACAGTTGATTTATGACATACTAACTCAACTTTTTACTGGAGGGCTAAGCCCATTAGTAACAAGCTAGTGTCCTTACCTGTTAGGGGCTCAGTGTTTGTTTCTAAGGATGCATAAGTGATGGCTGTTGGACCTTCTTCTGCTACTTTTTGTACAAACTATTTTGCAGTACTTAGGCAAGGCTGTTAGGTTTCTGACACTAGGAATGTGCAACAAGATTCTTGGATGCTTGCAATGTGACATGCAAAAGCTCAAGTTTGGGAGTGAGTTTTCTGTATAATTGTTTGGCTGGAATTTTGAGCAGATTATCATTTATCCTCTGTTGGGAGCTGATGAAATCATAGGGTAAAATGGCATACACAAAGGATCACACCATCACCTTCATCATGAATGGCAGGTGTTTCTTAAACCTTCTAAAACAAAAATGAGTGGAGATGTACACCTTTTTAGTGAATTGCAGATTTCTCTGAACCTTGGAAGAAAAACTGATGTTTATCCAACTCCAATTGAGGATCTCAATGCATCACTACAGAAGCCGTTTCCTAGAGATCCTGCAGTTGAATGATGAGAACTACAGAAGCAAGATGCAAGCAAGGTTATTGGACCATGCCACCTGAAGAACCATAATCACAAGGCTTGGAGAATGCTTGCCCTCTCTGTTGACGATGAAGATCTTGGTCTAGTCCCAAAACACTAAAGTAGGTGAGTATTTTCAGCCCTTTAAAATGGAGCTCTGGTTTAACATGCAAGAGAGTAATGAGTAAAAAATTGTTACCAGAACTAGACAAGATTCTGTTACAAAGTTGCATTTTAAAAAAAAATCTCAAGAGTTTGTTTCTTGGAATAAGCTTTAACTAGTCACAAATGCATTCGAATGGCAATGAATTAAGTGTGTATTCCATGGTACTCTGCAGGGACCGTTACATCTATACTCCTCCTGCTTTTGCATTGGAGCAAGAGAAACCTTGACCTTCATGAGGTAATCTATGCTTGGCAACAAACTCACATGACGCTATGAAAAAAGGGCAACTGAAAAAAAACAATGACATTTATGTTGCACCTTAACAATTTGCCTCCTCCAAATTATCCTGGAATAGTGATGACTAACTGAAGTCAAGTCTGAGAATAAAGCATGTTGAAACCATACCCTTTGTGAACAGCTTCAGCTGGTTTTGTTTTGGTAAAAAAATTGTCCATAGGGTGTCTGAATCAGACAGGATTTCCTGAGACTTCACACTGAAACTGTACCTCACCCAAAGCTCAAAATAATTTCTAAGCCTCCCAAAAGCATGGTCAATTCTCAGGCAGGAAACCTGCAGATTTGAGTACCGCATCAATTACTGAGCATTACATGTGCCTCATATGAACCTTCTCTCCCAAGCTACATTGCCTTTTGTGACAACCAAGTAGGTGGCAGATTGGGAGAAGGCAGCTAGCCAAGTGACAACCAGATAGGTAGCAGATTGGGAAAAGGCAAGCTAGTCGAACAATTGTGTCGCTTTGTACAGTTAGAAATGAACTCTGAAGAATTTTGGAAATTGGGGGCATTGAGTGTGAAACAAAGGGGAAGGAAAGCCTACAATGTGTGCCACAAACATCATCGTCTATCCATGCTAAGAGTGGCACGGATGCCAAGCTCCAAAAGAATCAACTTGATTCCCCGCACCCACAGCTCTGCATTGGCAGCTGATGATGATTCAAAGTGCACCTCTCGCCCCCCATTTGTGATGACTCTGAGTGTGCCAGGTTGACTGGCATCACCTTTTTTGCGGTTTCTCTGGAACCTAAGAGAAGGACCAAGTGCAGCATCACAACACATGACATTTCGCCGACTTGAATCTCCCCAACTAAGAAGGCCAGATCTCAACATGCGGACTGTTTTCATGTGCGGTGTTCCTTTGCCTTGTCGGGTGTGCTTCAGCAACAAGCTTCCTCCAAGGACAAACTTCTTGGCCAGATGATCCATAATCACTCTTTCAGTTGTATTTGAGGTTTGCTTCGCAAGCATTAGTGCAGTTTCACCTCGCGGAGTTGATATACTCGTGTCTGCCCCCGCTAGTAAAAGCAAACGACATGCTTCTTCATGTCCCTCCATTGCAGCAAGCATAAGAGGAGTGTGATCATTGTCATCTTGTGCATTGATGTCTGACCCACGCTTGATTAGATGTGTCATAACCTCAATTTCCCCTCGTTTTGATGCAAAATGAAGAGCCTTGAACTCCTTTCCCTTTGAAATGTCAGCCATAATAGCTTCTACCAAAATGTGTTCTAAACCATCTCTCATCTGTGTGCTCTTTGCAAGTGATAAAGCTGTCTCGCTCTGGCTGTTCTTCAGACCCACATCTGCCCCTGCATAAACCAGGAGCTTGAAAGCCTCAAGATGACCTTCTTTTGCGGCTATCATCACAGCTGAGTAGCCCAATTTGTCCTGTGAGTTAACCACCAACCCGCCTCCTTGCTTCAACAGATTTTGCAATGTTTTCACATCACCTAATCTTGCCACAAAGCGCACTGAGGAGAACACTTTGGGATTGCTGGAATACACTGTCTGCCCTGCTTTGAGAGCTTCCCAGACACTGTTATGGATGGTAGGCCCATTTTCATGGAGGTCTGCAATGCTCATCACACTTTGTCCATCTTGATTCAGTAGCCCAACATCTGCACCAGAAACAAGCAAATAGTTGAAGCAGTCTTGAAAACCCTCTTTTGCACATAACATGAGTGCAGTGTTTCCAGAATGGGTTTGGATGTCTAGTTTACAGCCATGTGTAACCAGGAGCTTCAAGATGCTTAAACAGCCTAAGCGTGCAGCCAAATGCAAGGGTCTAAACTCATGTCCATCTCTTGTCGGAATCCGGTGCTCAGCATCTGCCCCAGCTGCCAACAACAACTTTGTCGCTGCTGCATTTTGGCAAAGAATGGCATGAAAGATGAGTGTTCGGCCATTATGGAGATCATTTGGGGATAGATACTCAAGTAGCATCCTTAGTATTGAGCCCTTTGATTCCCAGTATTCTACAGCACACCATGCTTCATTGTATGGCTCTGCCAATCCTGCTCCTCCACCTACACGAAGCTCCTCTCCATAGTCACAATCCCATGTCCAAGCGCCTAGGCTCACTTTACATTTTGTCTTTGCTCCTGCCTGCCAAAAGATGTGAAAGAAAAAAAATGTAAAAATATGTCATAAAACACAAAAATAGTGCAATGCCATATGACCAATGAGTCCATTACCCCACATAGAATAAAGAGTCAGCAGAATATGGCATTTTTTTGACCACATCAAGGTCTGAGGTAATGGCAGAATACATCATTTTCTTGATCCCATTATATGACATAATCTTCTGGTGATGATCATACACTCATATAATAGTGACCAAAATCTCCTCTAGACCAATGTTTGTATACATGTCATGTAGGACATCAACAACTCAGTATTGAGACCATATTTTCGCTCATGACTCTCCCCAAAAAGTCAAGGAGTTCAATGAGACACATTATGATCAGCATGTTTTGAGTTGCCTGACGAAACAGTTGTTCAAATACCTCTAGCAAGTATTTGACCACAACATCCTGCCTGGCAACAATAGCAGCAATTAAGGGTGTACAATTAACATTGGCATGCAGCACGGGCTTTGCTGACCGCAATAAAACACGATGCCATGAGTTCACATCAACTCCACTCTACACAACCAACAACACGGGAAAAACGTCTGTTCAGTAATCTGTCATGTTGATGAATTAAGGTAAAACATATCTGGAGAGATTCAGAGGTGAGGAGCAGGGGTTCTTTTGCCAATTTTGTGGAGTAGCCACACTGGTGGTCTCATCCACAAGAGGAATTAGCCAACTTTTGGCTACAGGTCAGAGAAGAAAGAAGAAAAATTCAAGAATCGTGCAATATTTTTGCAACCTGATGCAACCTATTGTCCAAGTATGGTGATTTCAGAATTCTTTTCCTCAATACCTGGCAACTTTGGCAAACTTTTCTCACAAAAATCCTTGGTGTGAGTTGCACTGGAATTTTTTTTGTCACCATGTGGCAAAAAATTTCCCTTAAAAAGAAATGCTGGCAAGGAGGGTGCCAGCCTCCCTAAACCCATGGCTTCTGACATGTTCTTTAGCCAGAAAAGAGAGACCCAATTCAACTATGCTACATAAATGTGCACACAGAACACTAAACCCTAAAACCCTGCTGGTGGTAAATCCAGGGTGAGCAGGCTACTTGGCAAATACTAAGGTTTTCAAATGCTGGGCACTCTTAGATCTGACATTTGTTGTGGTTTAGTGTCTTCATAGCAAAATTTTGTTGTTGGTTTCCGACTGATTAAGGGTGGAGTCTTTTGGTTTCACCTTGATTAATATGGCAACAATATCCACAAACCCACGGCTACTTGCATACAGCAAGGCCTGCGCAAGCACCTCTGGACGTGTCATATCAGAGCTTATAAGAAGCTCAACAGATTTGCCTTGACCAAAGAGGCATGCTTCAAGAAGTGCATCCTCCAATGCCGGTTGCTGAGCCCCTGCCCTCTGCAACAGGTTGAGCACCAGATCATGACCTTCACGTGCAGCTGCAGTGGTGGCATACCCTCGGAACATCTTCTGGTTGACATCTGCTCCAGCAATCTGTTGTCAATCCATCAAACTTGTGAGACCAGGGGAACCCACCACTCTTCCTGCCTACTAAGGTTAGACAAATTTCAGGGCATCTATAGGCCCTCCCTTTTGCTCCAAAAACACATTTCATACTGCAGGCTATTATTGCTCTTTTAAGGTTTTCGGTGGATCTGATATTGCAGACTATTGTTGCAGAAGGAAACTCAGATCCACCAAAACCTCAAAAGATCAAGACACAGATTTTCTTCTCTGATCAGAAACTTCATCACTAGAGCAAAAGCAATCCTGCAAAAAATTGAGCAATTTCAGACTTTGGGCACCAAGAACTAACCAGAAGCCGTCGGGTGATATCGATATGCCCAGCATGAGCAGCTGCAAAAAGGGGTGTAATGTCAGTCTTGAATTCCTCATACTCAATCTTGACTTGATCAGGAGCTTCTTCTTGTTGAACTGTGTCACTGTACTTCACCCGCAAGTTTACAGTACCCCTATAGTTGACATCAACTAATTTGTGTCCCAGCACATCATTCACAGTGGCCTCCTCACCCACAAGTGCTGCTTCAATTAGCAGCTGCGAAATGCTGCTCTCATCTTCCTCGGCCTCTTGCACATGCCTCATCCCGGTAACCCCCAGAGCAACTCCTACAACATACCCAGCTTCTGTTGTATAATTGCTTTTCTAACTACTTAATCACTGCCATCTCCACTGTCATACTGCAATTTCCACCATGCCACTTAAGGCATGCTCATGATTGTTTGCAAGCAAATTAGAAGTGGCACTGTTATGCTCTCTTGTGTCATTCTCAGGCTGGTATATCCAACATCTGGTGTTACTTCTGCTCCAAGTGTTGGGTTTTTCACAGTCAGAGCAAATACTGTCCCTATTGCAGCTTGTGCACAATAGTTGTGTCTTAGTTCTCACACACACCACCATGGTGATGCTGATGATGATCTTCAACAGCAGTACCACATTGCTTGAACATTCCTGCAAAACCAAATAACAAGCACATAGTTTATTAGGTTTACAGGAATCTGTTAGCCATTATTCTTCTCTCGATGCATTTGTGCCCAAATTCAGAAGAAATCACAATCTAAAACCTGACATTGCAAAGAGAACTCCTCCACAGAACTATGGAAGCTTTGAAGATAACATGATATTGATGAGTGTGGCCACAACCTTATGAGAGTTGCATGCTTACAAAGTGTCAGACCATCATCACATTCATCACAAACAGCAGTGACAAGCTGCCATGGCTTCCAAATTCAGATGAAATCATGCCACAAGGTGAACTTGCTGGAGAAGCAAGAATGAAGATGACATCTTTACATCCAGTCTTTTTCACAAGCTTTCTATATAGAAGTCTGGCCAAGAAATCTTTCTTGGGCACAAAACTAGTGACCCAAAATAGTTATCAAAATTCTCAAAAGTGTCTTCACACCAGAACCAATGGGCTACAATAGTACCAGAAAAAAAATTCTCACTTCTTACACACTTGATAGTGCTGCAAATGACCAGAATGTATTGCAACCTACGTACACACAAGCCCAATGGAACTATAAAGATTTTTAAGTAGCAGAAGAATTCAACAACAAAAGGAGAAAGAAGATTCTAATGAGGCCAGCTCTGTGCCTGTTGGTTTATTTTCTTCACTGACAGTACGGAGTCTGCACTTCCTTTCTGAATGGCTATTCCTGAGGCAAGATTGTTCCCTGAATGAATGATACACAAATGTAGGTGTCAGCTGGGGGCTATGGTGCATGATCCTTGTTGGATTGAAGCTCGCAACTAATTGCAAGATCACCATGAATCTGGGTATATAATCTGCTGATGCAGAGGAAACAAATAGAAATGCTCAACTAGGCCAGGGAGGAATCCAGACTACAAAAAGCAGATACTTTCTCAGCCTTTCAAACCCAACAGCCAGATTCAGTCTCCTCCACATGTGAAATGCAGAAAAAACCCAATCTAACAAGCAAGCACCCAAAGAGCTTGACAGCTTTCAGCTCCAGATCATCTCACAAAATTTTTGGGGCATACAAAAAACTGTGAAACACTGAAATTAAGGGAATATAAATAGCCCTCTAGACAATGCTGGTGGCAAAGGCAAAAAGAAAGGAAAAAAGTCAGGTCATGAACAATGGGTGTGGTGTGCACCTCTGTGTTGATTTCTTGTTCCCCTTCTTCGCTGTAATTGGAGGCTTGCAACGGCTGCTTCAGCTCTCCAAACTCAGGATGACCACTATGAAGCTCTAACCTAGTTCTTCATAATCATCATTCAGGCTCAGATCTGGCCTGGAGATGGGTCATCCTGACAACACCAGCAACAACACCAGCACTACTAGTAGGCATGAATGGAAGTAGAAGAAGTCCAGAAGGGGTGAAACAACAACAAGCTGATAACGAAGCCCCTGGAATGGAAGAGTTTCAGCTGGAAGCTTGTGGAACTCGCCAGGTTGCAACAACAGAGGTCCGTTACATCCTTGTGCAACAACCTTGCAGCAGCTTGCAAGAAGAAGAAGAAGAAGAAGAAGAATACATGACCCTCATTTTCTAAGTATGGAGAAGCCCTGCACACTAGCTCTTTCTCCTCTGGCACCAAGTCCTTCACAATCTGGAATCCAATGCATCCACACCCCAACAGCAATGCCAAAACCAACAGTTTTGATGGAAGTACTTCCCTCTTGAGACCAAAGACACAAAAACAACCAAAAAAACAAGAAACACACACACACACACACACACACAAGAGACTAAAACATCAAAACACTAACCATCCACAAAACAACAACAAAAAATGATGTCCAAAAACACCAAACCCACCACCTACAAGCAAAATGCAGATTGTGCAAAATGCAAAGAGACCCAAAATAGAATCACACTCTGTGTGTGAGAGATAGAGAGAGAGAGAGAGAGAGAACCCAAATGAGAAAAAGGAATAACACAAAACTACAACACACAACAAGAGCAGCAGCAGCTAAGCAACCACGCAAAACAAGCAAAAAAAAATCAAAATGCCAAATCCAAAATCCAACCCAAGACTAAAAAAGAAAAATTATACCCAAAACAAAACAAACACAGTTTGTTTCAACCACTTCACATTAACTTAGCGCTCTCCCCCCCCACCCCCACAAATGAAGGAAAGAAAACACTACATTACACAAACAAGCACAGAGAACAGAGTACCTAGTAGCAAAAGGAAACTGGAGAAATTTAGGTGCAAGGAGCCCCA
>Ga0116227_10007037_pt1 | contig 22287 bp, 18 predicted proteins | sample S1TSphgellanicum_FD_89693 | JGI IMG/M metagenome (GOLD analysis project Ga0116227, IMG submission 89693) | Host-associated microbial communities from peat moss isolated from Minnesota, USA - S1T2_Fb - Sphagnum magellanicum MG | ecosystem: Host-associated > Plants > Peat moss > Unclassified...
CAAATTCTTCCCACCTGCACAGAATCTCGATTCTGGAAACCAGCTATGGTTCCTGATGATGATCTGCATCATCACGTCAATGCATGATGATCAGATTCTATGTTTTCTATATACCCACTACTAGTGCGATGCAGCAGCAGCTGCCCGAGTTCGGCCATCAGCTTGAAATAGGAGATCATCAGAATCCCACCCAAAACAACCCACCACGACTGATCTTGTCACAACCTCGCGGGATCCAAATTCCGAAGCTGCTGCTGCATCATTACCTTCTATCATTATAAGACTGCTGCATCATGATGATCTAGAACTACTCTTTTTTCCGTCCGTCTAATTCCGTGGTTGCAGCAGGAACAGCAGCAGCAGCAGCAAGAGGAAAATGACTCAACAACAACGTCTAGCTATCTCAAAACTCCACAACATCATCATCATCATTCTATTGCAACAGCAACTTCTAAATCCCTTCTTCCATGTCTGACAGTGGTAGAAACGTAGAGACTCGAGAATGAAATCGATTCACACCCAAGCACCAAAACCTCCGTTCCCCCTAATTCATCAAAAGATCTCTCTCTCTCTCTCTCTCTCTCTCTCTCTCTCTCTCTCTCCATCTGTGCCTCTACACACACGAGTCCAGACAACTGGAGTACTAGCACCACCATCACCACCCATCACCACCCATGCGTCCCGCATGAATTGCCGGAAACTGCAGGTTGTCTCAAGGTGGGACCGACCGTCGACATCTGCAAATCTGTCAATCTTTTCTGTCTGACACGCAAAACGACAGAACCCAAAACAAAACAAAACAAAACAAAACAAAGCAAAGCCCAAAACAAAGAAAGGAAAAAAAAAACAGAAAACGCTTCTGCAAAACAACAACAACAACAACAGCATCAACAACAACAACAAAAACACGCAGATCGAGCTCTGCAACAACAATTATGAGTCAAACACTAAATTACTGATTGCATCCAAATCGCACTTCATAAATGATTGCTGCTCTAATCCAAGATGCAAAAACATTCAAGAACCCCATCCATCCATCCATACATACATACATACATACATACATACATACAGTCTCGATCCTCTCCTCTCCCAAATCCTTAAACCCTAAACCCTAAACCCCTTTGCTCTTCTTTTCTTTCTTTTCTCTCTCTTTTTCTCTGTTTTCCCTTTTTTAATATATATTTTTGGCTTTTAAAAAATAATCTTCCATTTTGTGGATTTTTAGAAATTAATTAATTAATTAGTTAGTTAATTAACTATTTATTGATTGATTTTCCTGGTTTTAGTCTTGCATGAAATTAATGTGAAAATATTTTTCCTCCTCCCATATGAAAAATATATGCATTTCCAGTAGTAGCTAAACAAATCTGATGATCCAGGGTTTTTCTTTCCTTTTTTCAATTATGTAATATTGGAAATTTGGGTGTTTTTTTTTCCCCCCCAAGAAAAAATCCAATTTTTTTAAAATTTTGGCAAAAAAAGGCGAATAATTTACACTAGAAAATTTGTAGCCAGCTTCATAAAACACACAAACAAAACCTTAAAAAACCCACAATGAGATAATATACTTGGGGGGTACAAGGGTAGCTTCAGCACATGTCTGTCCAATAATTAATTAATTAATTAATTAATTATGAAGATTCCCATTCTATTTCTTTAAAAAGAATATTCCAAAAGATTCCCCATTTTCCTTTGGTAAAAAAAAAGTCTTACAAAAAAGGTAATTTTTGAAAATTTCAGAATTTTAAAAAATAATATAATTTGTGCCGAAGTTGCTAAGATAATTATGCTAGTAGTGTTGTCTCCAGACTCTGATTGGTTAAATTTATTTTTATTTTTTTGGGATGGAAATCTCAAACAATTGAATTGAAAAAAAAAAAAAAAAAACCCTAATTCAACAATTTAGTGTCGATCCGAATGTGATAAACCCTAATTAGTGTGTTTTTAAAAAAGTAGTGTGTCATCAAGTTTGGTAGAAAAGAAAGAAGTTCTAATACCATAACATAATGGATGAGTCTCCACATGAATTTTTGTTGTAACAACTAAATCTTTTGAATTTTGTGTTGTGACTAAAACCTAAAGTAGTAGGCTACCTACCAACCACAAAGAGTGGCATCCATGAAGCAAGCTCCCAAGTACACATCTTTTAATGGGAAAAAAAAAAAATTTTTTAAAAATTGGGGAAAGAGGAAAGAAATGGGTTTTATATAATAATATAATATAAACACCATTTCCTACATGTTTATCACATGTGTGTGTGTTTTTTTCATGTTGATTAATGGAGGGTTTTTTTTTTAATAAATTTAAATGCAAAAAAAAGTACACACAATTAGGGCGGCATACCCAGGAATGCAATTGACAACCCACAATTGAAAGCACACAGGTAATAATAAGTGCAAGCTGCAACTTGTGACAGAAACCTAGAATAGCTATCATTTATACTTACTACTACAATACATGATGGGTTCCCTATGCACCTCTCCTTTGTAAGCCACAAAAGTTCAATGGGGGGGAGGAAAATGGGTCCCTCTCTCACCTTTCTAGGCTACAAGTTACAACACACAAAATGGGCCTTCATGTTAGTTACATGACCTATCATGTTTACATTCATGTAAAAAGCACCCCGCATGTATGTATGTATGTATGTATGACTAGCTTTTGTTAGAAAAATCAACCTTTAAAATGATTAACTTTTATTTTTCCCTTCTTACTCACTTACAACTCAATAGCTCCCTTTATTTTATGTATTAACCATCTACATACATCTACTTACTTAACAATCACCTATTAATTTACCTACCTACAAAACCTATCCTATAAAAGCCTACAATGAATATAAGTCACTTAGGTGAAACCCTAGATTATTGTAGTTATAATAATAGCATGTCCAAAGTTTGAAGACACCAACTTATATTATGCAACAATGGGCCTTTTCCATTGTTTGCATCCACCCAAAGTTGGCCCCCCCCCCCTTCACCATCCCCACCCTTCTTTTGGCTATCTATAATGATTAGGTTACCCACACTAGAGGCATGCATGCACTAATGGTCAAGTGTGCATGCACACACAAAAACAAAAAGTGGGCCTCAAAGAAACTCACTTCTTAAGTTATTGATGAATGTGGCAATTGTGAGATGATTTCAAAAGCAACTTGGGTTTCCAAACCACCATAACAATAGAAGTGTTCTTTAGTACATGACCTTGGGTTTCCAAACCCATAACAATAGAACTATAACTACATGACCATTGGTTGGGTTTGGGTAAACCCAATTACAAAACCTCATTAAGGTAATTGGGCATATGAGTGAACATTGAACAAAAGTAAAGGGAGTTCCCAATTTTTTATAATTGCCCATTCTACACAATTGCCTTTTCATGTGTAGCATAGATGCCATCCGTATAATTGAATTCTACACTTGACACATGAGACAACATTCATCTTGGCATTACCAACTTGGCATAAATGTTAAGGGATATATCATCTCCCAAAGTAGGTGCGGGGGTGGTCCCCAATTTTTAATTGTGCTTCCTAAGCAATTGCCCTTCCATGTGTAGCATGGATGTCATCTTATAATGATACATTCTAAATTTGACACATGGACAACATTCATCCCATTGCTAACCTAGCATAAATGTTAATATTCATACACATCCCAATTTGATTTTTTTCAAAAAAAATGAAAATTGTGAGCTAATCATAAGCAAAAATTGGAAATTGTTGATGTATCATAGGTGCACTTTGCTTCTAAAACCAAGATTGCTCGAACTTGAACTAATGACCCTAACTTAATCCAACAATGCACATGATACCACATGGGGGCAAAGGCAAGCTTTTGATCTATCCCATTTAGTTTCTTCTTGCAACTTGTTGTAAATATGAAGCCCATTGTCCTTGCTATGGTGTTCATTGTGCTAGTGTTCTTTTAAGGTACTTGTTGTGATGTTTTTCATAATATTTTATTTATTATTTTAAATCTGAGGTACTTATTGTGGTCTTTTTTCATGGTCTCCTTTGTGGGTTATGGTTCTTTGAGGTCCTTGTTCTAATTTTTTTGTGGTCTTCTTTGTGTTTTATGCTTCTTTGAGGTATTCATCATGGTGTTTTTCATAGTTTTTTTTTTTTTTGGGCTTCCTAATCCAAGGTTTTCACCAATGATGTTCATCATGGTCTTCTATTTTTCTCGATCCAAATCACTATGGTATTCATGGCAATCTTTTATTTGGGCTTTAAGACCTAAGTGTTCATGGGTTATTTCCCTACTAGTTAGTTTTAAGTATCCTTCAAACAACACATTATAATGTTGTAGTATGCCTTATTGCCTCCATTTGTGTTTGAATGTTCTCTACCAAATTGTTTTTGTCATCATTAATAATAATGCCAAGGTTGGCATTTAAATATCCTAATTGCTTGAAAAACAAATACTTGAAATCCTTCATTTGCATCCCTAATAATAACATTAAACCAAGAATTTACAAATTTTACCCTTTTTTGTTTATTAATGTGTTTTTAAATTGTTCATTCATATTGTGTTTAAAGTAGTCATGCATTCTTTTTGTGTGGTTTTTTTTTTTTTCGGCTTTCATTTTTAAATTTATTTTGTTACCTCTTTCTCAAATGTTTTCCATAGAACTTTAATGTTTGTTATGATGTAACCACATGCAAAAAGTTGTAATCCATTAATGGTTCTTTGATTTTTTTCCCTTTGTCAACAAGCTTGGCAATGACAAAACATTTTCAAATGATAGGGGATTTTAGGCCAAACTTGTTGTTAATGGAATGTCATGGTCACAATTACGATTGTCTGTCAAGTTAACTACTAATTTGGAATCCTTTTACATGTTGGGTAGACATATGTGAGGGTTGGGTTGCTTGTCATGGGTGCATAGTATTGTTGGATAGGTGAAAGGGGGTGGTGCCCATTGTAATATATATCTATTTATGGAACATTTTAAACAATAATTGCAATATTCAACGCCTTTATAGTTGTATAAGCTTTTTTTCACAACTAATTGTCCTCATCATCTTCATTTTATTAATAATGTTTTTCATCTTTGTCATTTTATTTTGATGTGAAAATCTTTGATGGTTTAATGTTATCATTCATGGCCTTAGGGTTTAGTGACCAAATCCATGTAAATTTAGTAAACCCACTTTTGATATTTTGTTTAAACCATGCGTGGCTCCAAGTCATGTCTACCTACCCAACCAACATGATCATGTTGTTTGGTTTGATGTAATTTTTAAAAGCCATATGAGCATATGCCTTTCTTTTGATGTTGTTTTAAAGGTTTGAAATAAGAAACATTTAAATGTTGAAGTGCATGGAATGCATGTAAGGGGAAAATGATCATGTCTAATCTAAATTTATGTGTTCGTTCAATGCCTTTTCATCTCATGTGTGACCCATGACCATCAATAATCAAGCGGTGGTGGTTGGGATGTATGCATGTATTATATTGTCATGATTTTAGCTTTGGGCTTATGACCAAAATTGGGACATGACAAAGAAAGTAAGTTGGGAGAGTGTCACAAGATTAAACACGTTATCACAAATGTGAAAGAATGCAAGGAAATGAATGTTAACACCACTATGTGGATTATTGCCAAATGGATTCTCATTTTTGGAGTTAGGAGTCTTAGAGTGAAAATCGAACCTAGTCCAAATTGAAACCTTTTAAAAATCATTTTAAAGGTTTTGAAAAAAAATGTTTGAAATAAAGTTTTATTCCCGATTTGGAAATTTGTAATATAAGTTATGACCAATTGAATGGTTGGGAATCATATTATCAATTTGATTGGACTTGATCATTAAAATGTCTAACAAAAGGGTCAAATTAATTGCAACTAAAAAGTTAGGTACACCATTGAAAACTCTTATGAAAACCACAACATTGTAGTTGAACGCATTTCAATTACATTTTAAATGAAAAAGTTATGAACCCACAAAGTAATAAGATTCATAACTTGGTAAATTAAAGCTCATTTGTCATTCTGATGTAATCCCACCACCATCATAGATTAATATACTATGTGAATAAGGAGAATAACAACTCTTCCCAAATTTGGGATATGGTGAAACTTGTGAAAATATGTGTTTTTCTATTTCACTTTTGAACCATTTTGGCTCCAATTTGCATTAATAACCTTTTTTTGGTTTGTTTCAATTGATTTGACCTTGATTAATTCAACTTTGTGAATCCATTGTAATTAAAGCTCCATACTCCCATCCTTTTTTTTTTGTGAAGTTTGAAGAACATGTTTTGAATTTGCATGATTTCCCTACCAAACGTAGAATTAAAAGGGTTTTTTTTACCCTAATAGCACTTGTTCCAAACTATTGTTGGCAAGTTTTGGGGTTTAAGTAGATTTAGGTGTAGGCTATAGGTCAAGCTTTAAGGTAAAATTAGGCCAAGGTTCCAAATTTTGTTGGAATCATTATTGGAACCTAGTTAGGCAATTGACATCTTTTCAAAATTGGATTGGAATTAAAATTTAAAATGTTGTTCAATTTAAGACATTTAAAAATTCTTTACATAAATAAATAAAATTTTATTAAAAAAATAGTTTGGCATTATATTTTAAACACAATTATCACATTTGATTGGTTGTACATAAATAACATTACATAATCTTTATCTTGAATAACATGTATTAGTTGAAGAAATTAATACTAGAAAAAAAAAAGTTTAATTATATGTTGAAGATGGAACTAAACTTGGTCTTAAATGAGACCAACTCCAAATTGTTTTTGAAAATAATCAAACTTGGAGATTTTAGAAACCTAAATTTTTTATTTCAACATCAGAATGAAGGTTCCTTTTGAAATCAACAACTTAACAACATTAGTCTAAACTCCAAACCTAAAGCTAATGTGTCATATATATAATGGCTCATTTTCTATAGATACAACATTCCATACAAGCCCCATATGAATCCATAAAAGTGTACCACTGGACATATGGTTGTAATTATTTTATAAGATTTCATTATTATTATGTTTGATTACTAGATGTTCACCCACTAATGAAACCTCCCAAACCTAAATCAAAATGTCATGAGTTTAATTTTGGTTTGTGATTAAATTTGGGGCATGAAAAAGGACATGGGCTTAAAAAACATTTTGAGATTTATGCACATTTTCACAAATGTGCAAAAATCCAAAGGAGGTGTGTTTTAAACTCTTTGAAATGGGAATCACTTTGAGAGTTGGAATTTTGGAATGTTTCAAATCTTTTGGACAAAAGTATAGATATCAAACCTTGTTCAAATTGTGTTTTTTAAATATCATTTAACATATTTAAAGTTTAAATATCAAAAGTGGGCTTTCATTCTCCATTTGGAAATATAAAATCAAGGTATGTATAAATAAAAAAACATATTGATTTCAAGTATAATCATATTATTTCATTATTCAACACATATTTAATTATTATACATAATTTGAAATGAAATTTAATATGAATAGTTTTATTTTTTGACATTGTAGTTTAAAAACTAGTCCGCATATTTGAAATTCAAAAGTATAGTATTAACAATGAATGTATTATTTTCAAAAAATGATTATATAAATGTCTTCAAATCCAAGTTGTTAGTTGAATAAAAGATTCCAATTAAAAAAATTTAAGGTTATTTTATTCACAAAAATATTTAAACACAATAACCCAACAAAAATCATCATTTTAACACCAAAAATGAACCATTATAGTTTTGATCTTTAGTTTCAATTAATACACATAATGGGCCCATTTTTTGGGATCTTATCTTGTGATTTAGGTGATTTGATAAAATGAGGTTATGGGTATGTTCCATAGTTTGTTTGCTTTCATGAGAGAGTTGTTACTTATTCCCATTGCTTCCTTTGTTTTGTTTAGTTATTCATTTGTCGAAATTTGCTATGATTTTACAAACACATCAAGGGTACAATTAACCATTGCTAAAATGTGTGGTGCTTGTGAGACAAGTATGGATGAAATGCCAAACATGATAACATTTTGTCATTGACGAAGGACATTCACCATCATGTTAATTTGGATCTTTCTTGTTCCAACCTTCAATAACCAATGGATGTGTGTTCAAGTCCTACAACATGTATGCATTTTTTTAATGTACACAACCCAAGAAATTAGAAAGTTTATTAAGTTCAAATAGTTCAAAAATGCATGCACTCTTAAAGTTTTAGTAAAGAAAATTATACTATGAAAATTTAAAAAGGCATCCCACATTATGTTTTGATTTCTTGTTTTTATGTGTGTGTACTAGGTGTGAATCATTAGGTTTGGTGAACTTGTTGAAATCTATGAAATGTAATGGTATTTTCAAATTGTTAACAAATGATGGGACTACAAATTGTTGGACCCAATGATAGTACATGATTTGGAGCATTAAATTTTTGATTGTAAATTTGGTTTATGTAATTAGTTCCTACTTGATTAAACTTACCCACTTTCAAATCTACACATCATGTTCCTACACCAATTCTTAACACAATTGCAGTAGGAATTAAAAGCCTTAAGAAAGCTTGGAACTCATCTTTCACATTGAGAGGTAGATTGAACATGATTTGAAATATGGAGATGAGAATGGAATTGAGGTGTTACACAATTGCTTGTTGAATGGTGATGTTCCAACTTGTAGTTGTGATGTTTACTTTTGATGGGAAATGCAAGGTGTTGTCCATTGGGGAGAAAATATTTGGCCTTCTTTATTAATGTGATCATTGTGGGTAATATCTAAATGTGAACACTTTGTCCATGTGCGATTTTGAGTCCCATATTGAAGGGGATTTATGAATTAGCTCAAATTTGTGCATTGTAAAGGTGCTATGGTTTCAAGTTTCAACATGTATTTGATTAGAGGATTGAACATTGATGTGAGAACCCACCTCTTATTACTAAACACTAAGGCCATGTATTGAACATGTGAGTTTAGGGTTTAAACGAACACTAATTGGTGATTAAAATAAAGCCAAAACTGAACTCTCGATCATAGGTGTAGCTTCAAATTGTGACACACATAAGCATGTTCACTATCCGGATCACTAGTGCACTATCGAGAGGTTCAACTATTGATTTATGTTCAATGATGGGCATGTTTAGTATTTACCCTATCTCTTTTTAGAATTACAAAAAATTCAAAATACTCTATTTCCTCTTGTTATAAATGTGTGGATACAACAAATTACATACGCCTTAGTCTCCAACACAAGAAGTATAAAACAAGTTTAGGTCATGCCATACATCACATGGAATAACTTATAGAGGAAATATTAAGGGGAACCTAGTACTAGTGACCTAATAACTACCATATGACATTGCTACTATTGTGTTTGTACAAAGAAGCTCCTTTCAATCAATCCCACTTTATGGTTTGCATAAAGTCCATTTATAGCCCATGGGTTGCATTACCAAGACAGTTTGCAGGAAAATTATTGAAGAATGAATACTCCACTCTTCCCAATGTTATTTGCAAAACCTTCCAAATAGTCCATCAAGCTAAGTTACATACTTACTAATTTAAATAAAACCTAAATTTGTGTGGATCTTTGTGGATGAAGCCTATGTATGTGTGTCTTTAAATTTTTTGTTGTTTTAACTTGCCAATCTTTAATAGAAGAAAATAATTAATTTAATTTGTGTGGTTGAATTTTAATGAAGGAGTAAGAAATGGAGAAAGAAAAGGATGTAAAGTTTTATGTTAATTACTAAGTGCCAAATCTCTAATAACAAAGCTCAATAATAAAGACCGTAATTTGATGGGTAATCGATATTAGGTAACACAAGTCCGAAGTGGGGAATGGGAAGTGGATTTCCAACGAGTGGAAATAGAGAGAGAGAGAGAGGTCGGTAACCCACTCCAAAGTTTTAGTTACATTTCAATTTTCTTCCATATAGCAATATTTTTTCCAAACAAGGGTTAGCCAAAAAAAATTATTAAAAAATAAAATAAAATAAGATATTCTACCAAAAGTTTCTTGCTATTGATACAAGTTTAATAATAAATCAAGCAAAATTACAAAGAGAGTACCGGATTATAGGGAGGCCAAGATGATGGGGGCCTTGGGTGGGTCTTGGTCTCCCATAGTTCTAGAGTCTATGGTGCAAAACACAAAGGATGACCGATCTATGTTGGGTATCTTTGTGTATAGTAGTACATAGACTTTAGAAGCATAATTGAGCAAACCCAACCCAACCCAACCTAACCCAACCCAATTCAATAATTGTAGGCATATTGTTGTAACACACTGTAGCATTGAATCAATTGATCATTGCTATACTTGTCAGCGTGTAGTATATACCTAAGGGTTTAATAAGGCGCGGGTGGGGCGGGGGGTGTTGCCATGGCTTTCTGTGAAGGATGATTCTGGAAGACACCTCCTCCTCCACCAACAACATGAACAACAACAACAACACTAGTTTTGTCGAGCTGAGCATCAAATGTGTGATGGGTCGGTGACGTTGAGTTGTTGATGCAACATGAGATTTGATGCAATGAGTGATTCAATATATTCCACAATTTGAGCCCAAGCTGAGCTGAGCTGAGCTGAGCTGAGCTGAGCCTTTTACAAAGTGTTGGGTCTTCTTCTCAGCTCACTTTGCCATTGGGGTGCCAATTCATTCATTCAATCAATCAATCAATTAATCAATCATCAACAACAACAACAAGAGTAATGAATCCACTACAAGAAAAAAGAAGAGAAGAGAGTCAGTACTTGACCATAAAAAATGTGGTGGGGTTTCAAAGTAATATTGTATCATCATCATCATCAACAACATTTTTGCATCTGGACTTATGAATCGTCAATTGACAACTCCATGAATCAACCATTGCATCTGACTGATCAATCGACAATTGACAACAACTCCATGAATCAACCAAACCCGTACATGAATATGTTGTACAAGCATGAATTTTGTCAAGCATCCCAATATATATATATATATATATAGAGAGAGAGAGAGAGAGAGAGAGAGAGAGAGAGTTCATTCAAAGGAAGCTGATTGTAATTCAATAAAAAAGCCAACAAAGAGTAGCCTAGTGGTAGACTAGTTCCAACCACCACCACCAGCTCAGACTGGGTCCAGACTCCAAACCCTCAAGCAAAAGAGCCAAATGGTGTTGGGTAAGGTGCCCTTCCATTACACTAGGAAAATTGGCACAAGTCTTTATGTCTCCTTGAAGATTAAAATTTTTCCTCTCATCGAGACTTTGTTTCTTTCTAAGATTTCATTGTTTGGGACCATCAAGGAGCCCACAATCTTTTTATGGGAGCACACGTAGTTCACCAAATTGTATGAACAAAAAAAGGCCAACTACCTATAGGAAACCCTTTGAACATTTTATTGGATTTTTAGGGCCCTTTGCAAAGGTTATAATTCTTCTTAAGGTAAAGTGTTGTATGTATTAAGTGATTGAGTGCCCCCCATATTAAAGTGGGAAAATAATTGCTTTATTTATGAATTGGGTGTTGAACAAGAGTGGCCTTAACTCTCACCTTGCTTTGTGCAACCACCATCCCCTTCCTTGGATTGAGTTCTTGGGTTCCTTGTGAAATTTGTTTGGGGTTTTTTTTTCTTTTCTTTTTTTTGCTTTAGTTTTGTCATGTGTAGTAGTGTTGTTCTTTTCAATGAAAAAGATGCCTCTTTGTTTCTTTGTTTCCCTTTTCAAGTCAAAAAACCTACCTAATTGCAACAACACTTCCATTGCCAAAGGATTCAAAATAAAATGAAAAGCTTAACATCAAATGGGTTTGACAAAACATATGGATACGAGACATAGGGATGGTCAATAGGGATACAAGACATAGGGATAGTCAATAGGGATATGAGACATAGGGATAGTCCATAGGGATACAAGACATAGGGATGGTCAATAGGGATATGAGACATAGGGATAGTCAATAGGGATATGAGACATTGGATCTATCCCTTGGTTAACATTTTACTCATATGATGGGGATATAGTCAATATGAGTAAAAATGATGGTTCCATGAAGAGAGAATGTCAAAAAAATTTCACCAAATCAATGAAAAATTATTTGCAATTCTTTTTTTACATATGATTTTCCGTGATAGCATTCACATTACTACATTGATTGATTGAAGCTAATGATCACAATAGAAAATCTGGGGGGTCTTGTTCAATGGAGCATATGATAAGCTCCTTTTGAATACCATCATGTGGTATTGTAAATTAGTATGTCTTGGTACCAAAACCACTACCACCATGTCCTCCTGAAATGGTTGTGAATCATTCATTGTTGCTCGGGGATCATACATGTCTGACAACTCTAAAAAAAATTTCACTTTGAAAGATTTTCAACATTCTTGAATGAACTTAATTTTTCATCCAACCACCACCGACAATGGTTTGATGTTTCATTACAATCACAATCCTTAAACCCTAAACCTAAATATTTCCCATCAAAGGTTAACATGTAATACTACAAATAATGTGACTCGAATACCATGATAACTCACTAGCACCGACCGGGGCACCATCCATCCATTGTGTTGGCTGGGTGTGTAGAAGAACCACCACAAAATGAGAGTTACTAAGGTTCTACCTTGGTAACCTATCCCTATAAACTTCAACTTCCATCTCGATTACCTAGGGTTTAGGGTTTAAGGTGAGTATCAGGAGTAAAGTGGGTAGGGACTTGGAAATGTAAGTGGTTATTATCATAGTGGGTTAAGGCAATTGACATCCATTAGTGGTTAGCTATGGGACAGAAATACAATGAAAAAATGTTTTTCCTATCCACACACCATCCTTTTGTGGATGGTGTGTGATTCACTTTGGTGCCTAGTAGGCTAGGCTAATATTATTGATAGCTATAATATTATAATATTATTAGGAAAAAAAATTATATTACTAAAAAATTAAATTAAAAAAAATATTTATATAATATAAATAAGTAATCCTTTCTTTACCTTCTTTTTTCTTCTTTGAAAATGAAACTGATTGAGCTTCCATTAGGTACCTACCAACCTTCTTTTATTGTTGTGGGTCACTACCTATAACTCACCATAAACCATGAACTTCTGGGCCACTAAGTAAGTAAATAAGTAAAGGGTACCTTCAACAAACAACAAGTGCAAAGAAGGGACATGCCCTTCTAGTCATTTTGGATGTTGCCAACCTACCTACTACCAATGGGTTCCACAAAGATCTCCACACTATTTTGACCATTGGGTTAGGTACCTAGTTAGGGTTAGGTACCTTCTTAGGGGGTTAAGAGCCCTAATTGACAAAGGATATATATATATATAGGGTTGGAACTTGGGATTTTGGGTGGGATTTAAGTAGTAAGTAGCCCTAAAACCCTGGTCCGGGTTTTTTTGAGTGGATTTTGAGGTTGATTTTAGCCCATTGCATCAGGTTTTAACTCTACACAAAAAACCTCAACCATGGTGGTGTCTCTCCTTTTGCCAATGAATAGTTGATATGTAGCCTTTAGCCTAGTTTGGTAGTTGAATGTTTTTAAAAAAAAAATTAAAGAAAAAGATGAGCAAAGGGGGGGAATAGATTAGGCCCATTTCAAAAAACTTGTATGTTTGGGTAGTTGTTTTGGAATTGTGCTCGGCATAGCTTTGTAGATGAACTAAAGCTCAATTGAAATTTCGAACTCATGAATAATTAATGTAGCTCAAAGAATTGATCATCTTTGTGCTCCTTGAACGTGTCTTTATTTTGACGGGCTTGTTAATTCTCTCCGCATTTATATTCATTTTGTTGGGATCGGTGAATTTGATTGTTTTTATTTCCCTCAACTTTATCTCCCCTAAAAATGGTGTCGGTCATTTTCAACTTTCCCACCCATGATGAATTAGCATAGGGAAGAATCAAAGGATATTTTGTGCACAAGTGCATTTTGTTGGATAAAAACCTCACAAAGTTGTTTGTAAGGAAGCAAGACGAGGGAGAAAGAGAAAATAACTACATTTGAAAAGACGGCTAAAGGTGGAAGGAAGGAAGTATGGTGAAGAGGAGGATAGAGGAGGAGAAAAGAAAGTAGGAGGAAGATGAAAATAAAATCATTTCAAATGTTTTCAACATATTGATGGAGTTGGATATGAATCAAGTTGAGGGCGGAGGGAATGGGATGAATCCTGGGGCCAGCCGCCCACAAGGTTGTTGCAATCATAGAAGAAACTTTATCCACGACAAGTGTGAGGTTTTTTGAAACATTTGATGATGTTGAGAAAAAAACAATCACATGTTGCTTTCATTACTTTGACAAATCCCTAATAACAGGTAAAACCATCTTGGCCCGACGATTTGTTAGTTTAGCCTCTACCAATGTTTATCACATCTAGTATGGAGTCTTAATTATTTTTGCCATCATCACCCATTATAAACATGAAAAATGGGAACAATAGAAAAGCTAGGCTAGGCAATATTGAAATGCTATCACTTGGGCCAATTGTTATGGCCAACCATAAAAAATAGTGACTGTATCTTGTGCATATTAAAGTTATCCATAAAGTCAGGCGATTAGGGGGGCGAAAACGGCCAGTTTCGGCATAATAGGCCATCAAACGAGTAAACTGGGAATGAAAATTTTACAAAACGAAACAACTGGGACCCAAACTAGTTTTTCCACCAATATTAGTGGTAAACTGAGTTCCATCCTGCCTTTCCTTTTTCCGGAGCGCCTCCACTGCTGCTACATATATTTTCACTGCTCCTACCGGTACAACTTACTACGATTACTCTCAAACCTTGTGCATCAAATGCTGAGTTTCAGCCTTTTATATGGAGATTTAATAAAATTTGCTTAACTTTGCGGATACCACTGAAAGATACGAAAAGGGGTGAAAGAGAGGGTCACTTTGCGATTAACTGTATTATGACCAACTTATCAAAAGTAGTCATTGTATCTTGTGCATGTTTTAATGGGTCCAAATTCAAATTTCATATGGCCGACCAATGAAAAGCAATTCTAGGAAATGAAACTCTTGAGGGAGGGAAAAATGTTATTTTTCTTGAGTTTGAGTGCAGAGAGCAAGCAATCAATTGTCCATTAACCAAAAAACCTCGGAACAATTTCCTCATGCTAAAGAGCAATTCAGCATAAATCACACGAACTGAGAAATGACAAAATGAGGATGCTAAGTACTGAAGAGCAAGAGGTGTGTCACACTGTGTGGCCTTGCCATTTACATGAAAAAGTATCTTAAGGCAAAAGAAGAAGAATTATGGAAACTCAAATATGTCACCATGCAAAAATATAATCTTCAAAAAATCCTCTAAAACAAACCAAAATCCTTCAAGATATGTCAAGTCTATAACTAATCTCAAGTTTTAACACAAGCCAAAATATATACAAGGTAAATAGGAAAGGATACTCGTTGCAAGAAGACGAAGAAGAAGAAGAAGAAGTACCGAGGACCTCTAATGCACTTTTTCAAGCAATTGGGACTGGAATCCAAGACCATTTTGCAGGGGGCTTAAGGTACTCCTGAACCCAAAGAAGCCCATGAGCAGATCAAACCAACTACATTTTGAGAACTCCAATTGGAGTGGTATGAGTGAGTGAGTGAGTGAGTCTCACCCTTGTTTTTGTTGTTGCTGCTGCTGCTGCTCCAGCATCTTTGTTTTTGGGTACTGATGAGCAGAAATTGTAATAAAAATCAGTTCAAGTCTGATTCCAAGGAGAGAGCTTCAGAATTGATAACCAAGGCTCATGAATGATATCAAGATAAACCATACATGCAAGAGAACAATTTGTTTTCTTCCAAGGTTTGCTCATGAAGAAAGCTTCAAGATAATAATAATTTTGCCAAGAGCTGTAAGCTTGCAGTAAAAGGCGGCGTATGCCTCTGACCCTTCAGAGATGATGAAAATCATACTGCCTTCTCATGACTGTAGCATGCATCAAAAAATTAGAGCCTGGAACTTGCCAATGTTGGCTATGTACATCAGATTGTGCTTGTCAACCATACGGTGACAGCATTGTGAAGGGTTTAGGGTTTGGGATTTAGATTGTGAAGCTATGACATCAAATACTGCAAATGCACCCAGTTGGCTATAATGGGTAACAGCAAGCAAGGATGGACCAAATTTGCACAGCACTGGGAGGAGCTCTTGAGATTTGGAGCCCTGATAAAAGGCATCATCTGATCATGCCTTCCTTGAAGAAAGAGATGATGACTCCTCTGAATTATTGGAAGTGCAAGACCTGAAGACCACTTGGGGGGATCTTACTGATGCCTCAGGAAGTTGAGAAATGTGGTCATCTTTGATTTTGCATGTACAGTCCAAAACCCTAAACCCAAAACTTGTGCCAATTTAAACACAGCTTTTTGTGGACTGGGGTACTACTAAAAGAGAGCTAGAAATGCCACAAATTCCAAACCTTGTGAAGAGAATCAAAGAAATTGTATGCAGCTAATTGTCTCGGATCCTCCACTAGTCTGCAAACTTGTGAGAGAGATATATAATTTGGGTTGCCATCACACCCATGGGATTCAACAACAGAAGCCTGGAACATGATCAATTGTGGTTGAAGATCTACTTACTAGCAGTTGTCTTAGTGTCTCTTCAGCAACACCCAGCAGCTTGGTGATCTGGTTTTTTGGGTATAATAGTTTTTCTGCAAGTGAAGAAGAATGCAAGCTGGATTTGATAAGACCTGCCAAGGACAACAACAACAACAACAACAACAGTTCAGGGTCCAAGTTGATTCAAGCTTGGCTCTTAAGAGGTAGAACTCAGATTCAACAGCTGATATGGTAAGAGCTTGGAATTTCCAAGTTCAAAGGGTTTAGGCTTTAGGGTTTCCCATGCAAAATAGCTTGCATGCTTGCTTCTATTGGGGATTTCAAATTTGCAAAAAACTCTGGACAAAGCAAGAAAACAAAAAAACAAAAAACCAGCAGCTTGCAAAAATGGTTGCAAAATTACTCTCAAACTTACACATGGTGATCAAGCTTGAACTAGATTGCAAATTGAAAGCAATACAGAGACACACAGAGAGACAGCGAGAGAGAGAGAGTGAAGAAGCAGCAGCAGTAGATGAAGATGCTCTTTCCAGATGGCACCTACAAAGCGGTGCTTATCTCCCCCACGTGTCCAAGCTGGAAGAATTCCAGCTTGAGAGTCTATCTCTCCAGTGCAAATGGGTGCAAATGAGTTTGAGAAAAAGCAGCAATTCAAGGAAGCAGAGTTGAAGGGATGGGGAATTCTTAAAGCTGCGATTGCAAGTAGTTACAGCTTGAGGAATTGGGTGCCTGAGAGAGAGACAGACAGAGACAGAGACAGAGAGATTCTGAGAAGAGACTAAAGCCGCTGCACGCAAGATGGCGATAGTGTGGTGGGTTTTGTGGCTGTTGGGTGCGGGTACTGTAGTTGTAGTAGCGATGGCGTTGAGCTTGGTGATTGTAAGAGATTGGATTTGGAGACCCATGAAGCTCATCCGCGAGTGCAAGAAACAGGGAATTCCTGCCTTTCCATTTGTACCCTTTCTAGGACAGATGCCAGCAATTGACAAGGTAAAAAATACTAGACTCCAATTTTCTCTAAGCTTTGGAGATCATTAACACAAGATCAAGAGATTCTCAAGAGTTGGAAACCGGAAAACTGGATTGGAATTGCCAAGCAAATTTTCTTTCTTTCCACTATTGCAGTTTCTTTTCAGATTGTTGCAGATATGGTTTCAAAATTAAGGTTTACATACATTTTTTTTTCTTGATTTTACAGCTCTGAATCTTGCAATAAGATTGTTATTCAAGATTGAGAGCTGGAAGATGACTTTAAGATGGAAAAACCCAATTCAATGGTTTTCAGATCAACAAACTTTCAGAAAACTAACTGAGGTCATCAAGTTTGTTGTTGCATTTTCTTGAAGAGAAAAGAATCAAAAGGGATGGGTGTAAAAGGAATGTTTGTGCACATATACGGCTATCTAGATAACCATGTTTTCACATACTTGCGAAAACAGGCTTGGACATGGCTTGATACATACATATCACGATTGAAGTCTTAGGATTTCAGTTAAGATTCTTGTTCTCATTTCTTTGCTAAGATTTTTTGTTCTCAATTCTTTAACTATCATCAGCTCAGACCATGAGAATTTTTTTTTCATGTGCTCATGTGTCCATGGGTCTTTCGTCATGAGCAGGCTCTGAAGGGGGGGAGAAATGGAGTGGAGCTCATGAGCAGTGAGGACATGGTAGCAGTGCTGCGGAAGTGCTATGAGACATATGGGAAAGTTTTTTGCTTCAATATTGGCAAAACTGTTAGACTGAGCATTGCTGACCCGCATTTGATCAAGGACATCCTTGCACTCAATGTGGATTCATACACTAAGCCTTTACATATACGAGTGTTGGGACTTCTTGGAAATGGGTTGTTTGCATCCAGTGGCAATGTTGTATGGGCACCACAACGCCAACTATTCAACCCTGCACTTCACAACAAAGAAGTCAAGGTAACAAAATACTCTGGAAAAACCTTCTTGACATAGAGCAGTGCAGTGTTTCGTTAACCCCTAAATACCAACGCAAATCCCATATTGTGACCATTGATAGATTAATGTTTGGATGCAAGACCTGCAAGTTTTAAACCCTAAAAAACACTTGATTATATTATGATGTGAGGTGCGTGTTTTCTTGCCATGATTGTTTTTCTGATTGGAAGTTGTCATGTTTCTCAACAGAGCAAGTTGCCGACTATTGTTGACTGTGCTCATGCAGCTACTGAGAGATGGGCAATGGAAGTGATTTCTGGGCGCACAGAAGTAGACATGTACCAAAAATTTCTTGAATTGACACTTGATGTCATTGGAAAGAGTGGTTTCGGAGTGCAAATTGATGCGGGCTCTGAAAGTTCCACCAAAGTGATTCAAAGCTTCAACCAATACCTTTATGACTCCAGGGATCTCGTCTTTGGGCTACCTGCTGTCATCCCAGCCTACAGGTCCATGTCAACACCTAACCCTCCCATTGAACAACAACATTGACCTTCATGATGAGGTCCGAGTTTGTTTGAATGTTTTGTAGCTTGGGTGATTTGAGTCTTAGCTGAAGTGTGTTGTTATCTGTGGATCTCTTTTCTGGAAGATGGCAATAGTTTAGATGATTTTCAAAGGAAATCAAGTCCTGGAAGCTGCCATCTGAGAATGTATTGTTTGTTTGATACGGGTCTGGGTAATGAAATTTTGATGTTGCTATTTCATAAGTAAGAGAAGTCTTGTTTAGTTCTCTTATTGGGTTCTTGTCATATTGTTTGATCAGTTATTTGTCACAAAGAATCATGAAGAGAATTGCCAAAGAGCGACAGTGGCTTGAAAGCTTCATGGGTGACATCATACATAACAGGCAACGTCAATTAAGGCATGGTCATGGGAGCAATGAAGCAGCAGCAGCTCCCAACAACTTGCATGATGATCTCTTGGACATCATGATTGGTGCTGCTGCTAGTGACAGCTCCTCCAATGCAGACACTGTCACTACTGCTCAAAACACGCTTCTGGGTCACGATTCAAACACTAATCAAAGAGCTGTTCAGGATCTGGGTTCTTCAGCACAACCCAAAGAAGTTGAAGAAAAAGTTCCTCAATTGACGAGGCCAAAGAAAGCAATTACTCCTGAAACTTCCACAAGGTTGTCTAGAGATCAACTGATGAACAATGCACAAACATTTCTGCTTGCGGGACATGAGACGACTGCAAGTCTTCTCACATGGACGATTTACCTGTTGGCAGAACATCCACAGTGGCAAGAAAGAGCACGAGCTGAAGTAGAGGAGTTTTGTCATCAAGGAGGGGATCAGTTTGCACAGGAGTTGAATCGCATGAAAACTGTGACAATGATATTGTATGAATCAATGCGGCTTTTCCCTCCTGTCCCGCTCATTGGTCGGACTTGCATTGAAAACAATACAATCGGTGCAAATTCCACGACTACACCAACAACAGGCAAGCTGGTAATTGCCAAAGGGTTGGAGATAGTGATACCTGTAGCAATGGTACACCGTGATCCAGGGATTTGGGGAGATGATGCAGATCAGTTCCAGCCTGCTAGATTTGCAAATGGGATCAGTGGTGCTTGTGGAAATCCGTTTGCATTTATACCCTTTGGAGCAGGGCCTCGAACCTGCATTGGACAAACACTGGCTTTGAGTGAAGCCAGAACCGTTTTAGCAGCTATGCTTCCAATGTTTTCTTGGACTTTGGCCCCTGGATTCCGAAACATTCTCGATGTCACACTTACTTTGCAACCCAAATTCGGCATGCCCATTGTGCTCACGAGGTTGAAATGAAACCAATTCTAGGGCCAACTCCGTTTTTGTACAAAAAGGGGTGTACTATGGTGAACCAATTTCTTTAAGAAACACAGTTGTAGTAGCTTTTACAAAATTGGCATAGAAAACTGGCAACAGATCATCAGTTTACTGCAGATGCCTGAATCCTTCCTTGTATGATAGATTCCACCAACCTCTGAAGTGGAAAAAGCCTTGGATTTGCCACATTAACTTCATGAGCAGGTTTTACTAGTTTCTTTGAGATTCGGGTTGTGGGTTGCAGCAGAAAGGAAAAATTTCAGAGGGAAAATTCTTTGGGATTTGGGTTGTGGCTTGCAGCTGAAGGAAAAAAAAATTTCAGAACGAAACTTCTTTGAGCTTTGGGTTGCAGCTGAAAGCAAAACTTTCAGAATTCTTCAATTTCAAGTTTAGTAGAAACAGCAGAAACTGTGTGCACCTGCAGCAGGCGTTTTGCTTCTCATTTTTTGGAGCTTTTGGGTTTATGACATGCGATGAGGAGGGTGTATGGGTGTTTTTGTTAGATCTGCAAGTTTTTGTAGTAGTAGTTTGTGCTTTAGATTTGATTTGAGCTTATTAAGCTTTTGCTCGAGTGAAGTTCCTATTGAATTTCTACTCTTGACATAACAGTATATGCGTGTCAAGATGAAACAACAACTATGAAAATCATATGCACCTTCAAGTCATTTGAAACGTTGTTCTTGACTGGAGAATTTGATGTGCATTTTGATTGTGAGTTTGACGAGATTTAGAGAGCATTCATTCACCTAGATTGTTTAAGCAAGTTTCGCGATCAATTTTTGTCTTTGATTTAACGCTTTTTTTTTGGGTGCTTTTGTGGGGGATTTTGCTAATTGGCACTACAATGAATATGTGCTATAATATTTTCTAATGAACGATGAATGTCTTGTGACTAGTTTGCCAACTTGTTTATTTGAAGGTTAGGTTTTGTTTGGAAACAAACTTGCTCGATACAACAACCCTAAATCACTAGCTCAAATTCTATCTAAGCTTTTATGTAGGTGAGGGTTTCATGCTTTGCGGAACTTCTTAAGAGTGGGATGAATCTTACACTTATAAGTAGGTGAGGGTTTCATGCTTTGTGCTACTTCTTAAGAGAGAGAGGAATCTAACATGCCCCTTTATTTCAAAGTGTTGCGAATTAGGGAACGTGCTCGAACTTCTTATCTTTCTATTGTTAGATTCACATTTGAATCTATCGAAGAGTTTGGGAGTGCGTCAATTTGGATCACACTCAATTCCTCTGCAAAGGTTACAAAAGGTTTAAAATATTCTTAAAACATTGTTTACCATTATTACTTAATTCAACAGTGAAGGTTTCATGCTTTGTGCTATTTCTTAAGAGTGGGAGGGACCTTACACCTATAAGCAGGTGAGGGTTTCATGCTTTGTGCTATTTCTTAAGAGAGAGGGATCTTACACCTATAAGTAGGTGAGGCTTTCGTGCCTTGCACCATGAAGGATGAATGATAAGTGATCAGGAAACAGTTTTTCTGTTAGGTTCCAGTTCCCTAGCTAGTTAACCATGGTGGTTTAACTCAGTTACTTTTTTTTTCCCCTCTACCTACCTACCCACTAAAAACCCACAAGTAGTAGGTTGTTAGTAGGTAGGTAGTAAAAAACAGCCCTTAGATAATATGTATAAACCAACCACTTACCTAGAAGTTGCCTATTTTCCTACCTATCTGCCTATTTATATGAGACCTAGTTCCTACAAAATTGGTTACCAAATTGAAACCAAATGGTTAACTCAGTTGAGGATGTTCATTTTTAACTAGGACAATATAAAAAGGGGAACAAAACCAAAAATCTGTTTAACTATTAATTATTTATAAATATTAATTATTATTAAAGAAGAAGAAGAAGAAAAATAGAAAAAGAAAATAAAAGAAAATCACCAGGTTTTTTTTCTTTTTTTTTTTTTTTTTTTTTTTTTTTTTTTTAATAAAAATAAAATAAAAAAAAAAAAAAAAAAAAATAAAAAAAATAAAGACAAAAAA
>Ga0116227_10007038_pt1 | contig 22287 bp, 17 predicted proteins | sample S1TSphgellanicum_FD_89693 | JGI IMG/M metagenome (GOLD analysis project Ga0116227, IMG submission 89693) | Host-associated microbial communities from peat moss isolated from Minnesota, USA - S1T2_Fb - Sphagnum magellanicum MG | ecosystem: Host-associated > Plants > Peat moss > Unclassified...
AAAAAAAAAAAAAAAAAAAAAAAACAGATCTCTGCACGATGTTCATTGTGTCATTTTCTGCCTATTCTGCTCCATTGTGTAATTTTATTTTTTAAGAATAGGAGCACTGCTATGCGTACTTTACTGATATTTTCACTCAGTCTGCCAAGGCAAAATAGATTATAATAATGGTTAAGTGGATTTATAGCTTCCATTTGGTTTAAAAGATTTTTTTATTTTTTTTTATGGCGTTTTGGGAATCAGATGACGTTGCGAAATTTTTTGCGAAACTTCCTTCTTCAGTAACCCTTTCACTAATTTGCGAGCTAACGCATATCGTAACTTGCAATACGTACATCACTGGAAAGTTTTGTAAAAATTTGTGATAAGGTTTGCGATACATATTCAAACGCAAAATGTGAGGCGTCGAATAACGCTAGCTTGCGATGTCTTGTGATTTTCAAAGTTTGTAGTGATACTTTGTGTATTGTATAATGTGCGATGTTTTGAGTATGATTAAACGTTGCGAAGTGTGGAATATTGCTAAGGTGGATGGAGACTAAGCGGGTTGCAAAGTTTTGTTTGTGGTATATGTTGCAAAAGTGTTACGATGAAATAAGGTACATTATAAATTAGCGATGGGTGGTGCTGCACAAGTTGTGATGCGTGTCGCATCGTAAATATGACAGGTTGTTTTTGCTTCGCAAACCTTCAAGTTTTTTGTTTGGCCCTTCACAAAAAGGCACAATATGTAGTAGTGAATTGATGTAATGAATGTTACTGTTAAGGATTTGCAAATACATAAGATTCTTTAAAAAGGTCTAAAAGCAATGGAAGAAGATTTTGTGTGCCATTATTTCGTTGATTTGAAAAGAACAACGATAAGTGGACCCATGTCCACTAAGGATGATGCATTAAATTCAATAAGTATCAAATATCAAAGGTCATTGAAATCAACAAGTAGTGACAATCAATGGTCACCAAGAATGTTAACAAATTTTAAGCATGACCATCAAGCACGACAAATCATGATAGTGCCATCTGTCACTTAATTTCTTAATTTTCTTGAGGTTGATGTCACTTAATTTTCTTGAGGTTGAAGTTATTTGACCTTGGAAGGAACCACATGAAAAACCTTTAGTCAACTACACAAATTTAATCATGATGATTTTAAAACATTATTTAACAACTTTTGAATAAAAGGAAACTAAGAAGAAGGCAACCACCAATGATATAGAATGCAAAAGACAAAAACAACTTGCAAACAAGGAGGGAAAAAAAAACAAACAATGGCAACTTTTGAATAGAGAGGAAAAAATAAGGTTCAATGAAACCTAGTTCATGAAAAATATTTCACCTCAAGGTAATGCACTCCACACAACAATTCAAGCTTAAATCCCCATCACAATGTGCTCAATTCCATTCTATGGCATGACACCTTTAATGTGTTGCCATAACATGAAAGTGGCAATGGAAAGAAGAAAATTAAACTGACAAGAATAAATGGGTATGGTTTGCAACTAGTTGAACCTCCATAGGTGTATAAACCCATGCCATATTCTATGCCAATTTTGTGAGTTATAAAGTTTTGTCAAGGCTACTTAACACAAGAAAACATTAAAACCTAATGTTATGATCTTCTTCATCATTGTGGTTAGAATGTTCATCGCCATCATCAAAAGAATTTTTCATGTCATTGTTAAAAAAAAATCTCACAAAAACAAAGGTATGATGCAAGAAGTTAGAAATCATTTCTATTTAAAACTTGTTTTTACACATTACACCAATTAACAGTGATTAACGTTAGGTTACATTTGTATCAAAATTGTGTTTCTTGTGTATGAATTCAAGGCAAGTGCCATCATGTAATTTTGATCAACTACAAATCATTAAAAATCTTAATCAAATACATTTTCAAAACACCAAGTGTTGCTTTTTCATGTGTTTGATTAAAACATGTAAGTGCCTAGGTGGTTATTTTGACATGCATAGTAATCATTTTTTTAAACCTTGGATCCTTGTCATTAGTATACATTCTAATATGGTGAGTAAGGATCCTAACTATCAAAATGTTAATTTTAGACATCTATATGTGTCCACGTTTGAAAATTCATAATTATTTTGTTTTCTCTTTGAAAATGATGATTCCAATTTGGTTTGGCTTCTCATCCATTTGCTAATTGTTGAAAATTTTATAAATTTATATTTTTTGAGAAATAATGGTACAATGTGACAAACCATCCATTTAAGGTTCACTTACTTTACTTTGTTTGATTTGACAACTCTAAAATTCATTTTTTGCCCAAATATTATTTTGTGGGTTGATGTAAAGATCACACTACTTAGCATTGAGAGTTCTTTAACCCTTTTGAGACTTTTTAAGGCTGAGGAAAAGAGCTGGCTCTCATTGTTATTTTGAGAGGTAGACATTTCTTCTTTGTGAAATCCGGGGGTCACTTCAGGGAAAAATATAATTACATTTAGTTGCCAGAAATGGGCCTACTAGCACCAGTAAACACACATAATTTTCAATGTTAATGAAAGGATTAAAGAATTGAGTTTCCACAAACAAACAAAAACGGAATTAACGCAAAAGGGGAAATCAATACATGACCAAGCACTGCTGCAATGAACACAAAGTGCATTTGTGTTTGTAGTAAACAGGTGAGCGCTATCACGTTTCATAAATGTTTCTACTTGTTTATGATCTCATGAAGAATTTGCATAATTTTTTAGGGTTTAGTATTTCAGTTGCTTCGCATTACGTTATAAATGAAACCTTTTTGTGACGGCTTGATTCTATAGTTATGAACCTTTTTATGATTGCTTAGTTGCTATAGTGTTTTTTCTTGGGCGAAATTTCAGGGGTTTCGAAAAATTTCAAGGAATTGACGGTTCCTGAATTAATGAACCAGAAAAGAACTGACGGTTGAGTGCGGCTTCTTTGACCCAGTTCTTTCATTCGTTTAGAATCCAGGTTTAAGGATAATAAACCAGCCATTATTTTTGGTGCAATTTTCTGGGGGAAATTTTCTGTTGCAAATTTGATGATTTTCAAAGAATGATTGCCAGCTGTAGAGAAAATAATTCAAAAGACAGAAAATAAAAAGATACATGGTTCAAGTAAAGAGCCAAAAATATATAATGACATTTAAATTATGTCCTTTCGTATTAATAGCCAAATGAGGCTAAAACAGCTTATAAATCACCGTCACTTTGGCTAAATCACAAAATTGCTATAAAAAAAAAGGCACTCAAATATAAAAACGGGTCGCCTCTGATTTTGTTTTTTAGAACCTCGAGTGAAGGGTGAGAACCGGGCCTTTCGTTTTTGAGAACCGTCGGCCAAGGCACACATCTTCCCTTACCCTCCGGTTCCAGGATCCAAAAAGTGAGAACCAAAGCCCCCCCCCCCCCACACTGGAAAGACGAAGGGTTCTCCGTTGCGGTGTAGGAAGCGATCGATTCTTGTACCCGGTGAACTCTCTCTCCGTTGTGGGTGTTGGAGGCTTGCACCGATTGATCACGAGAGTCCAGAGGGAGAAGAAGAGATGGAAAGGAAGCCAGGATAACAGCAGTGGAGCGGCAGGCGAGGCGGCGAAGAAGTCAGGAGTAGAAGAAGAACAACACGAACAATAAGGAACTGGAGATGAGAAGAGACTCGCCGGGATGGAGGGATTTCCAGTGCATGTGATAGGCAACATCCTCTCGCATTTTGCGGACGTGCAGGATGTGGTTCGGGCTTCATGGACATGTCGAAAGTGGAGAGCGGCATCCCGTCATCTCCACACTTTGCGACACGAGTATGTTGAAGTGTTTCACTTCTCGGAGATAGGTAACGAGGAACAAGAGATCGAACAAAAGCACGAATGTTTGTTAACGGACACAATCCTGCGGACATCGGGTCTCCAGAACCTGAGCATTATTCATTCGGTCAGCTTTTCTGCGACAGCCGTGGTTGCTTGGTTGTTGCATACTGGTGACTCTCTTCGTCATCTGACCTACCATGTGCCAAAGTCCACACCTTATGTGAACTTGTTGGAGAGATGTTCCCGAATGAAGTGTCTCAAAAGCTTGGATTTCTCGCAGACGGATATCAGGTTTATCAAAGCAGGTCCCATTGCTCAACGGTTCTTGTGTCTGTTGTCTCTTAGGATGTTCAGTGTTGAAGCGTCAGCATTACAGATCCAGTCCCTTGTGTCGACTTGTCAGAAGCTTGAATCCTTGTCACTTGAGTACATAACGTTTCTGGATACTAAATTGACTCTAAGTCTCACAAGTTCCAGTTTGAAGTCGTTCTTCTTGAAAGGGATGAGCCGTGGCAACGTGATCTTGGAGGCCAAAAGACTAGAGAGCCTCCGACTGCTGGATTCAAAGCTCTCAAGTTTTAAACTGGTGAAGAAAGGCGCCAGATTGTGGAGTCTGAGTACGGTCAAATTACGCAGCCTGACGATTGACGATGTGGAGCTTGAGCATTTCGACCTTGGAGACAGCACCTGTGATTGTCTGAACTTTGAAGAGCTAGAATTGAGGGCCTCAGGCCTTGTTGTTTGTATCGCAATTGATCGTGTTCTTTCATTACCATCTATGCAATTGAGGAGGCTACAATTGATGGACATCCCACTCGCTGTTGATCTCAAGAATATGAAACTTGAAAGAATTGCTTGGTATTTTCCCCGCCTCTACTATTTGGGTCTGAGCTACACGCTTCTGCCGGGGCAATATGATCTGAGCTACCCAACTCCGAAGGTTGAGAAACAGTTTCGTGGCTCTGTTTTGGGGAAAGTTCGGACCTTGGAGCTCGAGGGTCCCAAACACCAGTTCTCATTTCTTGTGCTTATGGGAGAGGCTCTAAAGAGATGCCCTAATGTAACACGGTTGATTGTGAGAATCGACGAAGGTGAAGGTGAAATCAAAGGCGCGTACGATGTGACTCGCTTTATTCAGCTGGTACGCCAATATGAGCACGTTGTGATTGAGTTTCGCAATCGTCATGATCGCACCACAGGTAGCGACATTTCATATTGCTCTAGTGTTGCAACTAGTCCATAGTTGCTTGCTTGCTTGCTGGCTTGCTTGGATGGTTCATGAACCTGCAGAATATTAAGCTCTTTTGCAAAATATTATGCAAAGCTTTTCCTTCAGAGAAACCTGCAGCATCATCACCTGAAAAAAACTCTTCTTACACAGCAGAAATGACATTGAATCTGACAATTTGCAAAAACTTGTTTTTTTCCATACACTTGATTTCAGTTGTTTTGTAGTGTAAGAACTTGTTTTGGAATTGCTCAAGAAGAGGGCTGCTTCTTATTGTAAGTACTCATGATATCACCCACAAGTGAGCTCGTCCAATGCAAAAGTGCTTGCACTGAACTGCAACAAAAGTCCTCATCTGCATCAAACAGCAACTTCATAACTTTTTCCTGTTCACTTCCTCTACATCAAAAGATGTTCAAATGTGATGCATTGCTACTTAATCAAACAAAGATCTCCACAGTTGTACAGCAAATGGGCATATGTTATTATGACCAATGGATGAATCAGGCACTGTTGCAGGTTTGGAGTTTGTTGCCAATCACCTTGAAACTCTTTCCAAAATTAAAAAAAAATTGTGTTTGATGTCGTGATGATGCTTAGCCTGTACAAATCGATTTGGTGCTGTGGAGCCAGCCATCCACAAATTACCTCCACTGCAGCAGTCAAGCATCCGATGCCAGCAAATTACTCCACTCATAAACTTTGAGACCAGAAGCGCCCAGTCCATAATTTGACATGGCACTTCACTAGAAACCATAACACTGCCAGAATATGGAGCATGAACACAAGTGATAATAACAGCATAGGAGGTTGCATGATTTGCTTGAGAAACAGTAACCCCTAAATTTTCCTGCAGTTCATGCTTGTATTGTGTACAAACTGACTATGGAATGCTCAAGTGCTGCCCATTCCTTATCTTGGGCAAGACACAAGGTGAGCATTTCTTATTTTTAACTGTAAATGGTTTGAACTTTGAACCAGTATTGGGCAGTTCTTTGATTTTGCTAAGAACCTCTAGTCTTCAATGTTTTTTACGTTTCAAAGAAGCATCTGTTCCAGTATTTTGAAATTGTTCAGAATCTCAGATCCAGTGATTTTTTTCAACACAATTTTTTGACCTTTTTCACCATAAACAGGGAAATTTTGGAAATATTTATTTTTGTAAGCGTAACTTCCACTGATTAATTGTGCTTCTTTGGGGGTCGGCGAGGGGAGGGGGATCGGGGATTCGCCAAAAAAATTAATATCACTAAAAAGTAACCGTTATTTCTGGGTTGTTTAATATTTTTCAGAATTAAAGGAATCTCTGGTTTTGGGTTTTTGGGGGAAAACATCAAAAGAATTGATGGTTCTTGGGCAAAAGAACTAATGGTTCAAGGCCCCAGGTTGGTTTTTTTCGGAACCCTTGGTAAGGATCAAATCTTCCTATGGATGTTCAACACTTTTACCTGCATAGAAACTTCTCTAAAAGAACACTTCAGTTTTTAGACTTTGCAGATCATCCGTGGGAGGATTTAGCTAAATCTCGCTATAAATCACAGACGAAGTCCAAATTTTATACTCAATCTTTTGCATGATGGCTACAAACTGAAAACTAACTTTTAGAAATCTATCGATTTTTAGTCTTTTTCCCTCAATTTTGGCCTTTGAAACCCTGAAAAATCCTTTCATTTTGGAATTTTTTATTCTTAATTTCAATTTCGCCAGTAGAGAAAACGCCTAAACTGCTTCACATAAGGGGCACTGACCGGCACCATTACTCGACGACCGACCAGCCGCCTGTTTGTTTCTGTTGGCACAAGTAGGTACGTACTCAAGAAATCTTGGTTCACATTCATGTCGCCGCCACCCCCACCCAAGTCTGGATTGATTTTTCATATCCGCGAGAACTCAGATCCGTTGCGGTGGTTTTGGAAATGATCGATTCTTCGATTCTCATTCGCGATAGTTCTCTGTCCGGGCTCAAACCCATTTTTCTTTCTTTTGCGATAATCGATCTCGATGGTTGGGGTGTTGAAGTCTTATACTGATTCATCAAGACGGGCCAGCGGGGGGAGAGATGCAAAGGGAGCAACAGCAACCGAGTGGCAAACAAGGTGGCAAACGAGTTAGGAGTAGAAGAAGAAGCCGGCGATGATCAGAAGAAGAGATCAGTTGGGATCGAGGGATTTCCAGTGCAAGTGATAGGCAACACCCTCTCACGTCTTGACGACGTGAAGGATGTGGTGAGGGCTTCATGGACTTGCAAAAAGTGGAGAGCGGCATTACACCATCATCTCCACACATTTCAACACGAGTATATTGTGGATGACTATCGATTGATCAGTGAGTTATCTGACCGGAAACCCCAAACAAATTCAGAGCTCGAATGTCTGTTGACGGACACAATCTTGCAAACATCGAGTCTCCCAAACTTGGGCATCGCTCACGAAATCAAGTTTTCAGCAACAGCCGTGATTGCTTGGTGACTCTCTTCGTCATCTGACCTACCACGTGCCAAAGTCCATACCTTATGTGAACTTATTGGAGAGATGTGCTAGGATGAGGTGCATTCAAAGTTTGGATGTTTCGCAGACTGATATCAGATTTACAGCAGAATCTCCCATTCGTGCTCAGCGATTCCTATGTTTGTTGTCTCTTAGGCTGCACAGTGTTGAAGCGTCAGCATTACAGCTCCAGTCGTTCGTGGCGAGTTGTAAAAGCCTTGAATCCTTGTCTCTAGACTGCATGAGGTTTCGGGATACAGAATTGACTGTAAATCTCACAAGCTCCAGTTTGAAATCGTTCTCCTTGAAAGGGATGTCAGTAGACTCACGCTACGGCAACGTGGTCTTGGAGGCTAGCAGTCTAGAGAGCATCCGTCTGCTGGAGTCCAGTTTCAGAAGTCTCAAACTTGTGAAGAAAGGCGCCAGAGTGCGCAGTGTGAGAATTGCCAGATTCCGCAGCCTGACAATTGATAATGTGGAGAATCCAGGATGTGGACCTTGGAGACAGCAGCACAGATTGTCTAGCGTTCGACGTGGTAGAACTGAGGAACTCAGGCCTTTGTGTTTGCATTGCAGTAGACAGTGTTCTTTCAAAACCATCCTTGATATTGAGGAGGTTACAATTGTTGGGCATCCCACTCTCTATTGATCTCCGCAATATGAAACTTGAAACAATTGCATGTTTGTTTCCCCTCTTGACCTACTTGGGTCTGAGCTACACACTAGTGGGGCGTCTTAGTTACAGATTGGATCCACAGATGACAGTTGAAGGACATTTGTGGGGTTCTACTGTTTTGGAGAAAGTTCAAACCTTGGAGCTTGAAGGTAGTCCCAAACTTGACAGTGATTTCCTTCTGACTATGGGCGAGGGCCTGAAAAGGTGCCCTAATCTAAGATGACTGCTTGTGAGAAGCGATGAAGAAGCTCCTGAAATGGAAGGCATGCATGACATGACTTGCTTTTTTCAGCTTGTTCACCAATTCTTGCATGTTGTCATTGAGTTTCTCCATGGTGATATATAGCTCATCAGTTTTGCGATGTAATTCACAGTTCTTCACATCCCAGGCAGCTGCATTTTGGATGGAGCACTCTAGTGCAAGCCCATAGCTGCTTGGGTGCTTCCTGAAGCAGAATCTAAGCTCACTTGCAAATTATGCAAATTGTTGTAAGCTTTTCCCTTGCTTTGCAAGGTCGGTTTTATGATTTAGTTCCCAGTTCTTTGCATCCCAGGGAGCTGAATTTTGGATTGTGCTAGATTGTGCAAGCCCATAACTGCTTGGGTGCATCATGAAACAGATAAGCTGATTTTCCTGCAAATTATGCAAAGCTTTTGAAATCTTTGGATTTAATTCACATCTGTGCCTGAAAACTTGTCTTATGTACATTCACAATTGACATTCAATTTGACAATGCACAACTCTGGTTTTCCATACTGCGATTTCAGAGGCATTTGCAGTGTAAGAATTTGGACTTCTGCTGTTCTCTTTCTTCTGCCTCAAACATACACAAATGTGTTTGCATTGGTAGTTAATCAACTAGATCTCAAAATATGTACAGCAAACAGGCAGAATTGTGTGATATGCATGGATTTGAGGTATTTTATTGATGAGGAGTTAATATGTGTAGGGTTGCCCATTACCTCAAAACTTTTTCCAAAATAAAAGAATTTTGTGCTTGATGATGTCATGATGCTTAACCTATTGTCCCATGTGCAAATGGCTTTGGTGCTGCAGAGTGACTTTCCAATAGTAGCAATCAAGAATATTCAATATCAACAACTTACCTACCTCCACTATAGCAACTGAGAATCCTAAACCTTAAACCCTTAGCCTAAAACCCTAAACCCACACACATAACTCTTGAACTAAGTCTGAACGCAGACTGCGAGTATCAAGGGAGGGAAACAGCCAACGGAGTAAATACAAAAGCAAAGTGAAATTTCATATCGGATACTGGTCGTGACGTGCGGGGATAGCTCAGTTGGGAGAGCGTCAGACTGAAGATCTGAAGGTCGCGTGTTCGATCCACGCTCACCGCACTAAAAAGCGGTCGACCACTCTCGTCATAATCCAGACGAAGATTTTGCCAGATTTGGCTAAAAGCTAAATATGAAAGGACTTTTTCTTAAACATCCTTTCTATTTCTCTGGCTACCTACTTTGAACCATGTATAGGAATCTCACGATTTTCTTAAAGTTTGGTCTAATTCTGGCTATTGCATATCTCGAAAAACACTTGATTTTCTGAATTTTCATTTTTTAATATATAGCTTTCTGGCTCTATATATCCAGCCAAAAAGCTGGCAGGCAATGGAGTCCTTTTATGCAGAAATCCTTGGTACCTGCAACAATCTATGAACATGGTAAAGATTCCTTGTCAGCTCTAGTATTGTCTTCCTGATGTAACTTGATGGGTGATCAGAAAACAGAATAGAAATCAGACATCAGTAAGGCTCCAGTTGCGCAATGGATTCTTTTCTCTGAACAGCTTGAGAGTTACTACTCCAAGGCACACACTCTATATGACTTGCGATGCCAACTTCTGTTCCATAATGGGAAGGCACATAATGTGCAGAGAATTGGCATGAATGTTTTGATGATTTTTCCCTTTACAACTCCATTCTATTATGAGATTCTTGCTGTACTGTGATTCTCTGCTTACCATTGCAAGCACAGATCCACACCTCATATTTAGTGTACCAAACTTCAGCTATCCACTTCACATTTGCCTTCTGGTAAAACATGTAGCCTTTTAGAAGCATATTCCTAATTTTTGCAATTTTAGATACAGAAGGTTTTGGAACACCTGACCTGCAACTAATTTTTTTTCCTGTGCTGGTTGCATAGCATCATGCAGACAGAGCTTGGCATTTCACATTTGAGTTAGAAACAGATTCCACCAGTTCTGAATTTCTTTGGCCACGCACAGACAAAATTCTGGCAGTCCACTGCTGGATAACAGAAAACATGATACTGGACTTCAAATAAAATTCTCTATGTGCTTTCCAGCCTCAATGGTTTCCTGTTGTTCTTTAATTGACCTTTTGTAAAGATCAAATTCTTGGATTAATATTGTCTCACATGTGACAAACATGTAAAGACTGCACAAGATAGTGGCCTACAAGCAATCAAGGTTGGATTTGTTAGCTGTCTCATAATACAGCTACACAAGACCCTGGGAGGTTGGAAGGACAAATACAAAAAGCTTACAGCTTCACTCACACAGATGCTGATCATGGGCGAACATAATAAATTCCAGTCCTCCACCTTTTGTTCGAATATGGAAGGTGTGAAGCACGTCCCCCCTCTTGGTTACTTCAATCTGCACACCAACAAGCCCCACCAAAAAGTTGGTCATCAGCACCTTTCTTTGATTTAGTCAGTGAAGAGCTTTTGTCCATCTGTTCTAAAGGGATGTGTGGAAAAAAATGGGACAACTACAATTACTCTCAGGAGGTTTCTGATCTCTTTACCACTGAATCTCTGAAATGCAAAATTAACATGCCAATCCCTAGATGATAGCCAAAATTGGCACTTGATTGGGTTTGCGAGCTCTGCATCATCTGTCTTCAAGTTTCACAGCTTCCTCTTGATTTTTTTACTCCCCCATGGCAGCTTCATGGAGTTGGCATACTTGATTCAATTCCCTTGGAGCTCCATTTATCCTGGCTGTACTCTCTTGTTATTGGTTCTACAATATTGAAAGAGAAACAATTTTTTTCATTTTTTTCAATGTCTTTTGGATTTTTTGTGTCATTTCAAACAAAAATTTGAATAATTGCATCTTTCCAATTTCATACACATGTTTACATGTAATTTTATGCAAATGTGAATATGTGTTTTTTTATTTGAATATGTTGAAAATTCTTTCAAAATTTTAACATATATATATATATATATATGAGATTAAGCTAATTTTCAATAAAAATTTCTTTTAAAAATATCTAATTCAAGGATTTAATCCCCACTTGCTCAGCTGATTTATATTTATCCACCCCAATTGCTTCCAAAATTTCAATGAATTGAAAATAGAGGTGACTAATTAAATATCCCCTTGGATGATAATTTGGAGATATTTCATACAATTTGAATCCTATATAGATTTGAAAATAACAAAAATTTCAAATATAAACCCTTATTTCTTTTTTGTCATTTCATTGTCACTGGTAATGCGTAGGAATGTGGAGCCCAAGTTTGGCAACACATATTATGAAAAGAATTAGTTCTTAACCTAGGTTGGCAACTTTATCTTGACATGTTCCCCAAACATTTGGATTCTTAAGAAGTTTACAATTTTAACCAAGAGTTGCTGAAATCCTTCGAAAATTAATTGAAATGAATATTGGCATGAAACTGGTAGATTTGTGTAATTTATAAATTGATTTTGTCATAAATTTCCCATTTCAGAATTCTACACTAAGTTATTTCATGCTTCTAGTTGCCAATGGATAGGACTCCTTTTGGAAGTTTCAATTACGGTTCCCATTGTTTTTTTGATATATTTTATAGTATGAAATATCCAAAAATGATGCCTGTTATGTTACCTTGACATGATCAAAATCTGAGTTTAAATCCTTCATATCAAAACACTGTCTCACATTACAATGTAGCAACTCATGGTTATCCAAAAAGTATTAAATGAAAGTAAGTGTGGTCTATGTTTTCCTTCTCTGAAACATGTTTTCATTAGTTATACACGTTTTTGAACTTGTCACAAGAACTATAGATTCACCAATTCAAGATTCTTATTGAAGTCTTTGTTTTAATGCTAGGCAATTACATTTTGATGTTGTTACTAAAGTGATTTTCATTGATGAGTTCATATACATTTGCATCTCTTGAGTACCATTTGATGTTAACTTATTTGCAATTAGTAGCAACATGTTATGTAGTATAAATAATAATTTCATTTAATAAGACCCATGAACCTAAACTTGGTGTGCATGCGTATTGCCCATATGTTTGGAGCCTCTTTTTGAACTTCAAATTTGGATATGTTTGGGTTGGTCTCATTCCACTAATTATTTAGATTTAAATCTCAATAACTAATTATATTGGGAATGATATATTTGTGTACAAACAACATAATTTGAATTTGACATTACTTGATCATATATGTGTTCACCAAGTTGTGGAACCCAAATCGACGAATAAGCAATAATTCTATGTCAATTAGATTAAACTTATACATGGTTAACCTAGGTTGATTACATGGTATTCATGTATCAAGGAATGCATGCTAGATGTCTTGTTCAATCATATTGATTTCCTCTATTTTTCATTCAAGCATGACATTGCATTAAAAACATTTTTCTTTTCCATTGTGAAAGTTAACATGGACTTGATCTCCTAGATTTACAATGGATTTTTTTTTCACCAAGTTGATTTTGTGTATGTTAATTCCCACATGAATATTTCTTTCCTTTTGATATTGACTTGTGTGGCATTCATTAGGATATGCTATTCAAATGTGTTGCATTAAACCTAGTCTTTTTGTTTATAAGGTTAAATTTAATATTTTCAGTTCCAATCTGTAGTAGGGTAAAATTGTCAATCATTGAACATGTACTTATCATCAAACATTTTTCAATATTTTCCTCATTTCGTAACCAAATTGAGCAATTTTTGTGTTATTAATGTGCAAACTAAAAAGCTACAAATGCTCTTTGAGCGCTATAAATAAAGCAGAAATGCCAAAAACACAAGAAAAAGATGAGTTATACAAAAAAAAAACACAAGAAAAGGACGAGTTGTCAAACACAAGTTTCAACACAAGCCAAAATATCACCTTTCAAAAATCGTCATATAAAATATAGACCTATTATTATTACCTAGTAGGGGCAAAAATCCCTTAAGCTACTGTACTCTATAATGAATCTAAACACAATATCCCTTGCCTAATAAACACATTCATGGCTCTGGTTTGAGGGATGCACATAATGCACAAGAAGACAGGACATGAGTCCCAGTGCTTTTTTTTCCCCTTGGTTTCTCATTATTGAAAGTTTGGCGAAATTTAACCAAAACATTTAGGCAAATTTATTCGAGAACTTTACACTATTAAAACAAAATTTTCCAGAATTTTCTCAATTTCTTTGTCAAAAATTGGCAAAGTTTCGCCAGAAAAAAAAAACCCTGGACAGAACAAGAGTTAGACCAGTGTTTTTTTTTTTCATTTTTGAAATTTTGGTGAAATTTTTAAAAATAAAAATTAGCAAAATTAGTCCAATTTACACTACAAAAACCAAAATTTCAAAAAACTTCCCAACTTCTTTGTCAAAAATTGGCGAAATTTCGCCAGAAAAAAGAAAACACCGGACAAGACAGGAGTCAGGCCAGTGTTTTTTTCTGTTTTTTTTTCATTATTGAAATCTTGGCGATATTTAAGAAAAGAAATTAGCAAAATTAGTCGAATTTACACTGCCAAAAACCAAATTTGTGAAACAAATCCCAAATTCTTTGTCGAAAATTGGTCAAATTTCGCCAGAGGAAATGAATTGCACTAGTGTTTTTCTTTTGTGGCGAATTCGCAGTGTGATGACAGAGAAAAAACCCAGTGCAAATTGTACACCAGCTTCTTTTCTTGCAAAAGTCACCACATTTTGAGGAAAAAAAGTTAGATGTCGCCATATTTAGACAATGAGTTTCTTACTCGTCGCCAGAACTAGGCAGGATTCTTTAAAATTCTATTTTTTACCGTCTGACCACTACACCGAAATGTGGCTCATTCCTCCAGTGGATAATCCCCTACTTGACAAAAATTTTGGACAGGATTGTAACCTTTTTTAAAAAACATTTTGTGACGTTGCTGAAGTGGCAATAGTACAGAAGTATATTTAGCCAAATTTGGAAATATTGAAAAATATGAAAATATTAAATCTTAAGCACCCCTTTGCATTGTAGGCAATGGTGGGAAATCCTGGCGATTTTTCCCCCAAAAACAAAAAAGGAATTTGTGACAGAATATTTTCACAAAATAGCAAAATATTATGACCCCAAAAAATCACTTCACAAGAGTGTTTAATTTATATTTTCTTGGTGGATTTTGGCATTGTGGCAACAAATCAAATAAAATTCATTGTAAATTCCACAAATGGAATTTTTGGGGAAAACATTATTTGAAAAGTTACTAGAATTTGAAGGGGAAAAAATTAAAAAGTTAGAATTCAACACTTCTTTAGGGAATAAACCTATATATATATATATATATATATAAACAAGAACGGAAATCCATTCACAAAAAGTACAAGGCATGTTGAAGCAAACGTAAACACACGAAAGGAAAACTAAGACAATAAAAACAATAGTAATGAAATGGAAGACGTAATGCTAAAAGGGCATCCTCTACCACAAATCAATTAGCAATGGAGGTGCACTAATTGGTATGTATGGAAAAGATGAAGAACTATGAGTAAACGAGGCAACCCACTGAATAATTGCAATGGTTTACGCAAATTGTAGGGCTATCGACATTCTTTGCCTATATAAGATATAAACATCGAAGGTACCAAGGAGGTATGTTGATGGCAAGCTATATTGGCACGTACACAAGAAAACAAAAAGGAATAAAAATGAGGATGGAAACAATTGTAGGTCTCTATGGCAAGGGGAATGAAATCATCTCTTAACACTTGCTTTGTGTAGGATCATGTATTGTCTTGAATGGCAATTGTTGCTACATGTGTTGCCATCATCAAAGCACGTTGCACCAAATCTGTACAAGTCAAATCGATAATGACAACATTTGCCAAGGTTTGAAAACCATATATAGTGATGACAATACCCATTCGTCTCTATGTGTGGCAAGGAAAATGGTGAGAAACCTATCTTTGTATGTGAATTCCACTTTTCGATGTGATAGTTGCAACGGTATCTTGAAGTGTATCATGGGTTGTAATGCACTCACTCCCACACAGGCAACTTAACAAATGGATACCCTAATCATCAATAGTATGACCACACTAACATTGTGAAAGATGCGTAACTATAAAATATGGTATATCGATACGAATATAGAGTGTTGTAAAAAAATGGGCAGAAAACAAATGAAATGAAGGGGTGTTAAGATGAGTTAATAACCAAGCCCCTGCTATTGGACCTACACATGAATGAATATGTGTTTGCACAACATCCGAGAGAACATTTTCTAATTGAGTGAATTTCTGTTTGTGTAGTTGGTTCATAAAAAAAGACTTCATTTCGGGATAGGATTACATTACTAGACTCTTGAAAGGCAAGACATGCGATTGAATGACCTCAGGTAACATCACACACATATGGACTGTAATGTGACTTAAAAAGAATAAATATCAATCTCTACATGTGCCACCACATCAAAAAGAATAAGGTGACCATCCTACTAGAAACAAAAGACTAGTGTAGGAATGATCAAAGCCCAACATCCTGAAAAGGCAAGGGTAGCACGTCGAACAACTGAAGGAAGGCCTAGCCCCCCTGAAGGAGTAAGAAAAGTGACCTGATGATGAACCAAATGGCCCACTATGATGCTAAGGATCCAAACCTTAATACCTTCTCCAACATAGCTATGGTATGAACATCAAACTTGGTATAATGTTGTAAGATACATGGTGATGGAAATATAATACTTTATAAGTAGCTCGACCACTGGGCATGACAAAGCGAAAACATCACAAAAACTACTTGAAGATCTACAAACATAGGAAGGCTAGCGATCATGTTTAGGTCCTCCTAAAATGCATATGATATGAAGGACTCCACAAATGGTAAAAAACCCATGAGAGCACCTAGAACACAAATATTGGACTCAAATATAAAAAAACCTAAAGGAAGTGATATAGATTGGTCTAACCCTTGTGGAGACAAGGCTACACACTTCGTTAACTGCACTGAAAGTCCTAATCTTCTAAATTTTTCCTATAATCGCAAAAAAGTAGGTAACGTGTCCAAGGCAAGACCAACTATGTGCATATCATCTACCAATGAAGGAAAAACACAAGTAAAGTGGGTTGCTACAGTAGGATGGAAACCATGAAGATGAGCTAGTGCAAACAACATTCCTCCCAAAGGATCCCCTTGTCATGTATTAAACTCAAATGAAACGATAGTGAAATCCCCATGCCTAGAAGCCTCCGAGAAATATAATGGAGATGGGTGCACATAAAACTGACAAACAAATGAGAAAAGTTAATCCAAAGTGTCAGTACAAGATTACAACTCTTGAAAAATGGTTGTTCAAAATACTGAATTAAACACTTTTCAAACATCCACATGTAATACCACCCATTCCAGATGTAAATCCAACATAGCTCTAACCCCATGAACCATTATCTCACACCTACCCAACATTGCCACCCCAAAATCGTGTGGACTAAAATGCTCTACAAATGTATCTTTGAATATAATAACCAATGTGCAAGCAACTAACCAATAAATCACCTCCAATCATGATGGGTCGAATGCTTCTAGCTTGTTTCTTCAAAACCAATAGTCACAATGCAACAAGTAGGTGTGATACTAATGGAAGAACATGACCACAAATGATGTGCTTATAGATCTCAAAAAAGATAACAAAGCCACTAACAAAGTCATCAAGGACAAAATAATCTCGCAATAGTTCATACACCATACCCAAAGGATTGTCCGATGAAAGACATGGAAAATGTGTCAAAATAGAAATAAATGCCTCTTTATCCAAAACAAAATTTATCTTTAAATGAAAATTGTCGACAAAAAGGGGAGGTCGACCCCAACCAATGGATGAAGATGGCGAATGGTCGTAATGGTTTCAATTAATGGGGCCATCATATGACTAATGGGGGTGAATGCACGCACTGCTTGAGCATACTCCACTTGACATGAATTCCTGGAGGTTGCTAGAAGAACTAGGTAGGATTCTAAAAAGTTTCAACATTATTGTTTTGCTTCTAACCAAATTTGGCTCATTCCTCTTGTGGATGATTACCTATTTACCTACTTGACAAAATTGGAAACAAAAAACGCTCATCATATTATGAAAACTTGCTAATCATTAACAAAGGGTGTGTCACTTTGTGGCCTTGCCATTTACATTAAAAAGGATTTTAAGGCAAAAGAAGAATTATGGAAACTCAAATATTTCACCATATAAAAATATATGGAATCTTCAAAAAATCCTTAAAACGAAACTCAAATCCCTCAAGATATTATAATTCTATAACTAATTTCAAGTTTCAATTCAAGCCAAAATATCATCTTTAAAAAATCCTCCTATAATAATAAACCTATTACCTAGGGGCAAAAATCCCTTAAGCTACTATATTCTATAAGGAATCTAAACAAAATATCTTTGCCTTGCTAGGCAAGGCTAATAGAACAACACACCCCAGAAAAGGGGAGGAAAAAGAACAAGATGGAAGACCCAAGACTTGACAAACGAAGAAACTTCCAAAGAGGGTGGAACGCAAGGGAAATGGGAACAATTTGGAAACAAATCAAATACCTAAACCCCCCTAGTCCTAATAAGCATATCAGAAAAGGAGAGGGGAGGAACACTTGACAAGATGTCTAACCTAGAAGAGCACTCACATCCACAACACAATTCAATGGCATTGGGCAAGTGTTGTTGGCCTTGGCACATGTATAACCAAGACTTGTTCCACTAGAGGCAACACCAATAGCAACACATCTTTTGGGAAACACATTTTCAACTACTACCAACTTAGGTAGGTTAAATATTGAGATTTTTCTTACCTTTCAACTTCGGCAAGGGTAAATATTAAAACCCTTTTTTATCATTAGTGTTTAACTTATTCTACAAAATTATTGAATTTAAGGTTAAATTTGTCTTTTGGGTTTTAAGTATTTTGTGTTTTTCGGTTTGTGAGTGTAGAGCTTATAACTATTTTTCATTATTTATATTTATATTTCATTTCTAGTATTTGTAATTATTATAATGACAATTGGCATTGTGTTATTGATATATATATATATATATATATATATATATATATGGTCATGTTGAGTTTTGAAAGGTCATTGTTGTAGTAGGGTGAAAGTGGTTCAAGTGAGGAATTTATTCTTAGAGTTCAAAGTATTGTTCATTTTTCATGTAATGTTGGCTTTTTTTCTTTTTTTCTTTTTTTTAATCAAAAGATTAGGCTACATAAAATTCAATGGAAACAACCTAGACAATCTGTACATTGGGATTCAATTAAAGGAATCATTTGGCACACCAATTTGGAAATTAAAGATAAAAAAATATTTAGTTGTGTATCATATGACTTATGGAAAATTTATGTGTTTAATAAGAGAGTTGAAACCTTTCATCAAATCTAAAGCTATTATATTTTTAAATCCTCATTATAACCTAGAAAGTTATTGGGTTGGTGTTATATCAATTTGCACATGAAATTAATGCAAACATTATTGTCAATAGATTGAATATTGAAGTCTTTACAATGCATAAGTATGTTGATATTATTGTTGATGTTTTATTTTCAAAAATAAATTACTTACTCAATATATTTTTATATTTCATGGTTTGTACTTATTTAGGATCATGGATGGATTTTTGGATGAATGTGACCTACTCAATGTTTGTGATGCCATTAATGGGTCACATATTTCACTTTCCTGAAAGTAAAATAAGTAGGTTATTGTACTACTTGCAAATTATTACTTTATATGAAAAAGTTATAATTCAATTGTTTTGCAAACAATTTGTGACATGGATAAATTGTTGGTGCACAAACTAGCTAATTTGTCCCTAATCCATGTTTCACATCATTCTTGTGTGAAAGAATCAAGCACCAATAGAACTTTCATTTATATTTTTTTTACGATTTATGTGTGGGAATGTGTGTGTGTGTGTGTGTGTGAAGGCATAATGGAGATAGTGTGAAAAAAACATGAAAAGAATGGCCTTCATGAAAGAATGTGAAAACTTTCAAAACAAAATTTTATGTTAAAAAAATTTGGGTTTTCATTATGAATTAAGTGTTGAGAAAGGTCTAAGAAATGAAGTGCAACAAGTCATGCTGGTGGGCTTTCATATTGAATAAGCAAGAAAGATTGAAACTTTGGTGAATCGATGTGTATAGAAGTTTACATTACTAACAAGTTGATAGAAGAAAACCGCAAAGGGAGGAGGTGAAACAACCCCATCACATAATTAAAAGAATGAACCAGTACATCAAAAGTGAAACAATATCCTTGCAACAAGCATTTACAACAAACAAACAAGGATGATCAAAGAAGTGGTCAAAACAAAGCAAATGAAAAATTTAAAAAAAATCTTAGAAATCAAAGAAAAAATGTTAAAGATTTGTTAAAACATTAAAGAACAATTATTAAAACTAAAGTGATATCCTAAAAATAGGTCTTTGAAAATGATCAACAAATTTGGAAAAAGAATCCAAGGAGTCATAAAAAAAAATAGGGTCGTGATCCCTGATTAGATGTTTGAGAGAATAAACAAAGGCCCAAAATATAAGTCCAATATCAATCAAAGTAAAAATATCAATTAGACGATTCATGGGAAATAAGAAAGGAAAGGTCAAGTGATGTTAGGATTATAAAAGCATGAATGAGACACAAAATGCCATTGAATGATATCACATCATCCGCAAAAATATTATTTCGACACTATTTGTTATGAAAGAAATCCTCAATTTTCATTTTTTTCGCAGATCCTAAGATAAATTGTGTTTATTGAAGGCATACCATGTGGCCATACCAACTTTGATTGTACTAGTCCAAACATTGTTCAATAGCCTCTTGATGGAATGTTTATCAAAATGTGCATGATAATGTTATGACAAGATGAAAAATAGGACCATGGATCAGAAAGTACCAATTGATTGGGATGGAAAATAATAACCCCCTATATGATAAGTATGATCATTGTGAGCCATACCAACACAACCATGTGCGGTAGTCTTAATTTTTAAGAGTTACATCAAGGTTATTTGAATAGGGTAAGGTTATTAAGGGCTTTTAGCGACTTCATAGGGGGTGATGAATGTGCATGGTGTGAAGGGGGGTTATTTTCTTTTCTAACATGCGTCATTGGTGAATAAGGAGTTGGATTAGTTCTTTCCTTCAACAAAGGCTAATAACCATAGTTTTAGGAATTCTATTGCGTAATTAGGGGTGAGAAATCTCTAGAGGGTTGGGGGTAGAAATAAAGACCAAAATTTACGATGTTCAACACAACATTAATCTTGTTATGGTATTTAGGAAGTAGCAAGGATGTTAAAAATTCTTAAAGCAATTGAAGGGATGTTGATGAATGATTTGATAGAGGTAGAATAATCTTCAAGCCATTGACCATAAGGTTAATTCAAGGCAATTCAACAATTAAATAGATAGTATGATAGTGTGCCAATGGCGATAGGAGTCTAATGATAATTGAAACATTTATTTATAATAGGGATAAGCTCAGCAAGGAGCTGCAAGTACATGTAGAATCTTGAGTTATGCCTTAGTGATGGTTCACAACTGTAGGAAATCTAGGATGCGCCGAATGGTGCGAACTAGGTAATCCGCCTTGCTATTGGGAGGTAGTCGACGAATCGGACCGCGTAACCAACGATAGTGACCAACGCTGAGAATTGAAGACCATGCGAAGATAAAAGTATCTTCAGTTTCGTAACAACCTTCACAAACGGTCTTGGGTTCGTCACCAGAAGCGGGGTCAACTTACAGCAAGATCACTAGGGTGCGAGAGTTCAGAGAAATACGATAATACCAGGCTCGAGGAGGTTTGACTTCAAGACGAGCACGCACTTCTCGAGGTTCGGGTTCTTCATCACGAGGATGCTGTGTTAGGGTAAGATCTAGAAACGACTCCGAAGGCGGTTCTTCATTCGCTTGTGCGGCTTGCGGCCCGTAAGATGTGACCATGCGCGATGCCATAATTTCAAGCAAAGGAAAAAAAGGTCAGATCTTCAATTGAAATCAAATTGACAATGAAGGTGTGAAAGACTTGTTACATTGAGGTGCGCAATCGTAATTTATAGATCAAAGAAAAGGAAAGAAAGGCGCGAGTAACGGCTTAGGACCATGGTAAAGTAAAACCGTGAGGTCAAAGGAAAAAAAATGAGGGTGTAAGTAAAGATGTTGGGGGAAAATGGAAGAGGTGAAAAGGTGTTTTTCCTTCACCTTCCAATGGCCACCAAGCTTGGAACATTCCATTGGCCACCAAACATGGAATCTTCCATTGGCCACCAAGCATGGAACCTTCCATTGGCCACCAAGCATGGAACCTTCCATTGGCCACCAAGCTTTGGATCCACCTTCATCTCCCTTCTCCTTCTCTTTAAAAGGCGGACTCGGATCATTGGGGGGCTCTCTTGCCTCGAAGATAATTTTCACGCAATCTTGAATACTTGTTTTCCACAAGCTTCTTGAAGAGGCAAATAATGATTAGTCTTAGTAGGGGGAAAAAGGAAGGAAAATAGAATTAAAATCTTGTAATAGTGTTGAAGGGATGAGGGTGGGTAGTGATAGTGTTAGAAGGTTAGAACTTGAGAGAAGTCTCACAAACCTTCTCGGGTTTCATAGCATAACTTCTCACTAGTTTAGCTGCAGATTTTGAGATTTGGTAGCAAGTTGCGTCTTCTTGTTAGCTTTCTAAAAAGCTATGGCAAGTCGAATTTGAATGACATATGTGTGAGAAACAACATTTCAAGTAACTAATGGTCTGCAACTATGTTGGACATGGTCTTGAATCCTTAAGCATTGGTTTAATTGAATGACAATTTGACATGAAGTCCTAGGATGTGTAGTGGGTGAACTTGGAAATATATATCCATCAGTTCTAATCAT
>Ga0116227_10007039_pt1 | contig 22283 bp, 17 predicted proteins | sample S1TSphgellanicum_FD_89693 | JGI IMG/M metagenome (GOLD analysis project Ga0116227, IMG submission 89693) | Host-associated microbial communities from peat moss isolated from Minnesota, USA - S1T2_Fb - Sphagnum magellanicum MG | ecosystem: Host-associated > Plants > Peat moss > Unclassified...
AGGACATGGGCGAGCCCGTCGAGCTGGACGACACCATGCGCATCGTCCTGCCCCTGCGCGCGATCTGGGTTCGGCGGGCGCTGCACAATCTGATCGGCAATGCGGTGCGCTATGGCACGGTCGCGCATGTCTCGCTGAGACGCGAGGACGGCGCGGACGGCACCGGTTGGGCCGTGATCCGCATCGAGGATCAGGGGCCCGGCATCGCCGAAAGCCAGATCGAGCGGATGTTCGAACCCTTCACCCGCGGGGAGCCATCGCGCAACACCCATACCGGCGGGGCGGGGCTGGGGTTGACTCTGGCGCGGGCGATTGCCGACCAGCATGGGGGCACTCTGGCGCTGGCCAACCATATCGGGCCGGATGGCGGGATTTTGGGACTGGTCGCCGAGTTGCGGCTGCCTTTGGCTGGGTAAGGCAGAAAGAGAAGATGCGAGGGGGGAGTCCTTGTTGGTCGCATTCCTCAAGAGGAATGCTCCGGGCCCTCGCGCTCCCATGACGTCTCCCGACGCATGGGCATTGGCGCACGAACGTTGCGCCCCACCTCACCGCGCCGCAGGCAATCATCTTCCGCTACACGGGGGGACGTTTGCACGCACGTCACGTTCATCGCTGCCCAAGCGTCGGAAGACGTAACGGGGGTGCAGGGGGCGTAACGCCCCCTGCTTTCAACCTTACTTCAAAGAAGAAATCTCCTTCGAAACCTCTTTCGCCCGGGCATTCTTCAACACCCCGCAAGACCGCACCCGCTCGATGCTGCGATCCAGCTCGAGCTGCCCGCTCAGCCCGGCCAGCTTGGGTCCGAAGTCGCGCGCCATGGCGTCGGCGCCTTCCACCGAACACATGCTCCCCAGCACGATCGGCAGGCGCGCCGCCACGAAGATCCCCGCCGAGCCCTTCAGCAGCTCATCGCTGTGATCGCGGGCCCAGTTGTAACCGAGGTCATGCGTGGCGCGGTTGGCGGTGATGTTGAGCACCAGCGACATGCGCTCGGTCTGGCGCAGGCGCTGGTCGCGGGCATCGTTGAGCAGCCAGTTGGCGATGGGGGCCTTGCCGGGCAGGCTCAGCGCGCCGAGCAGGGCGGGGCGCAGGTTGGAATCCTGCGTGGCCAGCGCGCGCTCGAACAGGTTTTTGGCCGCGCTGACGCCGCCATCCTTGCCCTTGGCCTGTTCGCCCAGCCAGATGCCGAAGGCGAGGCGATACCAGGTGGGGTCCAGCGCCTTGGGGTTGCCGCCCAGCCAGTCGGCGGCGGCCTTGCTCAGCTTGGCGATGGTGGCCGGGTCGATCACGGCGCTGGCCATCTGGCTGACGAGCTGCACACGCGCCTGCGACTTTTCGGCATCCTCGCCCGCATAGGCATCGAGCGCGGGGTTGAAGCCGAGGCGGTCGAGATGCGGCGCCAGAATGCGGCCAAGGAAGCGACGGTAAGCCACGCTGGCCTTCTCATCGAGCATGTCCATCGCCTGAAGCTGGATCAGCCCCTGGGTGGCGGCATCGGCGGCAAAGCTGTCGGGGTTGGCGGACATCACGCGGGCCAGATCGGCCAGCTGGGTCGCACTGGCCCGCCCGGCGAGGAAGCTGGCGCGCAGCGAATCGGACAGCGCAAGACCCTCGCCGCCGGTCAGGCTGGCCGAACCCGCGATCAGCGCATCCCAATCACCCTTGGGCAGTTCGAAGCGGTAATAGCCGGTGCCCCCCGCATTGGGGAAGAACACGCCCGATCCGCCAAGCTGCACCGTGCCGCTCACCGTATCGAGCAGCTGGCACACACGCTCATCGCCGCGCCGCACGCAGAGCGGCACGCCCCATGTCTGCGCGGGGGCCTGCGTACCAAGGCGGGCATAGCGGCTCTGGGTCACGCTGTAGCGGCCGTCGCTGCCAGAGAAGGTCAGCAGCGGCACGCCCTGCTGGTCGGTGAAGCTCTGCAGCGCGGGCAGGATGCGCGGGTCGCCGCTGGCCTGCGCCATGGCGGCGAAGAATTGCGCGCTGGTGGCATTGCCATAGCGATGCGCCGCCATATAGCCGCGCACGCCGTCGCGGAACTTGGTGTCGCCCATGAAGGCGGCAATCATCGCCACCACATGGCCGCCCTTGCCATAGGTGATGGAATCGAACGCCGCATCGATCTGGCTGTTGCGGGTGATCGCCTGATGGATCGGGCGCCCAGCCAACAGGGCATCGGTGCCCATGGCGGCAAAGCCTTCCTCCAGCGCGCCCGCGCCGATGTTGAGGTCCGGCCGCCATTCATTGCCGATGCGGAAGCCCATCCAGTTGGCGAAGCTCTCGTTCAGCCAGATGTCGTCCCACCAGGCGGGGGTCACCAGATCGCCGAACCATTGGTGCGCCAGCTCATGCGCGACGACCATGCCGAATTCGCGCTTCTGCTCGGTGCTGTCCTTGTCGGTGACGATCAGCAGCTTGTCCTGATAGAGGTCCGCCCCGGCATTCTCCATCGCCCCGCCCATGATCGGCGCGGAGATCTCGTCCAGCTTGGGATAGGGGAAGCTCTGGCCGAAATAGTTCTCCAGATGGGCGACGATCTGCTTGGAGTTTTCCAGCGCGAAGCTCAGCTTGTCGGCATTCTCCCTGGTGGAGACGATGCGCAGCGGCAGCGGCTGGGCGCGCTGGGGCGTGGGGGGCACGGCGCCGGTGGCGACGGCAAAGGGCCCGACCATCATCGCCAGCAGATAGGAGGGCAGCGGCGCGGTGGCCGCGAAGTGATGGACGTCCAGCCCGCCTTCCTGTGTCACCGAGGTCTCGGGCGCATTGGTGACGGCGACCAGCCCCTTGGGCGTGCGCAGCGTGACGGTGAAAGGCTGCTTGTAGCCGGGCTGATCGAAGGAGGGATAGGCGGCGCGGGCATCGGTGGATTCGAACTGGGTCCAGCTGTACCAGTCGGCGCCCACCTTCACGCGGAACATGCCGTCGGGGCCCTGATGGAAGGGGGCGTCATAATCGAAGGCGAAGGTCGCCTTCCCGGCGGGCACCGGCTGGGGGAAGGTGAGCAGCACCACGCCGGTCGGGTCGACCTGCTTCCAGTCGGCGACATAGCTCTTGCCCGCGACGGTGACAGTCGCCTTGCTGACGGCCAGACCATTGCCATGCATGTAGATGAAGCGGCTGGGTTGTTTGATCGCGGCGTCGATCTCGACATGGCCGCCGAAACGCTCCTGCGCGGGGTCGACCTTCAGATCCAGCCGATAGGCCGAGGGGATCACCGCATCGGGCAGGCGCCCGGCGGGCACGGGCGGGGCTTCGGCGGAAGGGGCCGGGACGGCGGTCTGGGCCAGCGCGGGGGCGGCGGTCAGCAGCGTGCCGGCCAGCAGCAAAGTCTTGATGGGCATCTTGAAGGCGGGGGGCACCATGCAACACGTCTTTCCGGCGCAGGGGTTACGCGCCTGTGAGGAACCGAAACGGATGGTGCGAGGCAAGGGAGCAATGCTTCGCGACCATGAAAGCGGCGAAACATAATTACCACCTCACGCAATGGCGAGTGAATAATCGCCCCATACCGCCCGGCACCATCGGCGGTTTGGACAGGGCGGCGCCAAGGCGCTAGAAGCCGCCCGCCATGCCTGCCATTCAGCCCTTCGACCGCAACGCGCCCTTTCTTCTGCTCGACGACGCCAAACGGCAGGGCGCAGGCCCGGCGCGGCTCTATACCAGGCCTTTTGAGGTGGTGGTGGCCCGCCACGCGCATGAGGTGGCCCCCGCCCTCGCCCGGCTGGAGGTGCTGCGGCAGGAAGGCGCAGCTCTGGCCGGTTACGCCGCCTATGAGGCCGGACTGGCGCTGGAGCCCCGCCTTGCCGCCCAGACGCAAAGGCGCAGCGGCGGCGAAGGCCCGCTGCTGTGGTTCGGCGCTTTCGCAGGCTGGCAGGAGATCGCCGCGCCGGATGTGCCCGCATGGCTGGCTACCCAGACGCGCGAGGGGCGCAGCACCATCGGGCCGATGAGGCCTGTCATCTCGCCCGGCGCTTATGCGCGGGGCTTTGCGCGGCTGAAGCAGGCGATTGCCGATGGCGATATCTATCAGGCCAATTACACCTTTCCGCTGAGCGGCCCATGGCAGGGCGATCCTCTGGCGCTCTATGCCCTGCTGCGCGGGCGCGGCGGCGGAGCCTATGGCGCGCTGATCTTCGATGGCGATGGCTGGCTGCTCAGCCACTCGCCCGAGCTGTTTTTCACCTGCGACGATGGCCTGCTGACGGCCCGCCCGATGAAGGGCACCCGCCCCCGCGGCGCCTCGCCCGAGGACGATGCGGCCCTGCGTGAAGACCTGGCCAGCAGCACCAAGGATCGCGCGGAAAATCTGATGATCCTCGATCTGATGCGCAACGACCTCTCGCGCATCGCGGTGCCGGGCAGCGTGAAAGTGCCCGAACCCTTCGCCATCGAAAGCTACCCCAGCGTCCACCAGATGGTCTCCGCGATCGAGGCGCGCCTGCTGCCCGGCCACTCGCCCATCGATGTGCTGCGCGCGCTCTTCCCTTGCGGATCGGTGACCGGCGCGCCGAAAATCCGCGCCATGGAGCTGATCGAGGCGGTCGAGCCATCCCCACGCGGCGTCTATTGCGGCGCCATCGGCCATATCGATCCCGCGCTTTCCGTGGCGCCGGAGGCGCAAAGCGCTGAACACACTGGCCGCGCCGCCTTCAATGTGGCAATCCGCACGCTACGGCTGACAGGCGAGGATAGCGCCCCGTCGGCCTCGGCCCGCCATGGTCGCGCGGTGCTGGGGGTGGGGTCGGCGGTGGTGGCCGATTCCGCGCTCTGGAGCGAATGGCGGGAATGTCTGGTGAAAGGGGGTTTCGTGCATCAGCCGGTCCATGCTGAAACGGGTCACGCAGCGCAGATCGATCTGATCGAAACCATGCGCTTTACCCCGGAGGAGGGCATGGCGCTGCTCGAATTCCATCTCGAGCGCCTGAAGATCAGCGCCGCCGCGCTGGGCTTTTCCTTCGACCGCCACGCGGCACGCAACGCCATCCACGCGCTGGGTTTCGAACTGGAAACGCCCTCGCGAATCCGCCTGACGCTCAGCCGCAGCGGCGCGACCACGGTGGAGGCGGCGCCTTTGCCCGCGCCTCTGGACACCGAACGACCGGTCAATTGCATCCTGCTGCCCCTGCCCTTCGATCCCTCCGACTGGCGCTTGGCGCACAAGACCTCCGACCGCTGGTTCTACAACGCCGGGCTGAAAGCCGCCCACAAGGCCGGGGCGCAGGAGGCCATTTTTGTCCGCGAAGACAATCTGGTAACCGAAGGCTGCTTCACCAACCTCTTCGTCGAGCGGGATGGTGTGCTGCTCACCCCGCCCACCGCGCATGGGCTGCTGGGCGGCGTGCTGCGCCGCTCGCTGATCGAGGCGGGCAAGGCCCGCGAGGCCGATCTCACCCCCGACGACCTTGCGGAAGGCTTCCTGATCGGCAATGGGCTGCGCGGGCTGATGCGCGCCCGACTTCTGGATTCATAATGACCGATACGACGATTTCCGCGGCTCTCGCCCGCATCCAGCCCTCGCAGACCAATGCGATGACCGACCGCGCCTTCGAACTGCGCGCCGCCGGGGCCGATATCATCTCGCTGTCCGTGGGCGAGCCCGACTTCCCGACGCCGCCCCATGTGATCGAGGCCGCCACCGCCGCCATGCTGGCCGGCGAGACCCGCTACACCGCCGTCGCCGGCACCGCCAAGCTGCGCGAGGCCGCTGCCCTGCACTTCCAGCGCGATCTGGGCATCACCGTGCCGCCGTCGCAGGTGCTGGTCTCCACCGGCGGCAAGCAGTCGGTGTTCCTGTGCCTGACCGCCACGCTGAACCCCGGCGACGAGGTGGTGGTGCCCGCGCCATGGTGGGTGTCCTACTCCGAAATCGTGCATTTCTCCGATGCGCAGGTGGTGAAAGTCGCCACCTCGCCTGCCACGGGCTTCCGGATGAGCGCCGGGCAACTGGCTGCCGCGATCACGCCGAAAACCCGCTGGCTGCTGCTCAACAGCCCCGGCAACCCCACCGGCGCCACCTACAGCGCGCAAGAATTGCTGGCTTTCGCCGAAGTCCTGCGCCGTCACCCCAATGTGCTGGTGATGAGCGACGATATCTACGCCCCGCTGCGCTATAACGATGGCCCGCATGCCACGCTGGCCGCGCTGGCCCCCGATCTGGCCGAGCGTATCCTCACCATCTCGGGCGTGTCGAAGAGCCATGCCATGACCGGCTTCCGCATCGGCGTCTCGGCAGGCCCGGCATGGCTGATCAGCGCCATGACCCGCCTGCAGAGCCATATCACCGGCAATGCCTGCACCATCTCGCAGGCCGCCGCCGTCGCCGCTTTCACCGGCCCGCAGGAGTTTCTGCTCGACTGGCGCGAACGCTTCCGCGCCCGGCGCGACGCCGTGGTCGCCGCGATCAACGCAATCCCCGGCCTCTCCACCCCCGTGCCCGACGGCGCCTTCTATTGCATGGTCGATGCCACGCCCCATATGGCGCGCTTCGGCGACGACTCTGCGCTGGCGATGCATCTGCTGGAGCATGGCGTGGCGGTGGTCGCCGCATCGGCCTTCGGCGGGCAGGACGGCTTCCGCATCTCCTTCGCCGCCGATGAGGCCACTCTCGAAACCGCCATCGCGCGCATAGCCAAAGCACTGGAATCACAATGACCCTCCCCATTCTCTTCGAAGACGGCGAGGCGCTCGTGATCGACAAGCCCGCCGGCCTGCCGCTCGACATGCCCCGCGCGGGCGGTGTCAGCCTCGAAAACCACCTCGATTCGCTGCGCTTCGGCTTTGCCCGCGCCCCCGCGCCGGTCCACCGGCTGGACCGCGACACCTCCGGCTGCCTGCTGCTGGCCCGCAACCCCAAGGCCCTGAAGCGCTATTCCGCCGCCTTCGAGGAGCGCGTGGTGCAGAAGGTCTATCTCGGCATCGTCGCGGGCACGATCGAGCAGGACAGCGGCGTCATCGAACTGGCGCTCTCGAAAATCTCCAGCGCCGCCGCCGGTTGGCGCATGATCCCGGCGAAGAAGGGCAAGCCCGCCCTCACCCGCTGGCGCAAGCTGGCCGAGAATGAGGCCGGTACGCTGGTCGAATTCCGCCCCGAGACCGGGCGCACCCACCAGATCCGCGTCCATGCCCTCCACGGCCTGGGCATCGCGCTGCTGGGCGACCCGATCTATGGCGAGCGCCTCTCCACCGGCGCCACGGCGCCCCGCACCATGCTCCACGCCTCCAGCCTGCAGGTGCCCCGCCCCGGCAAGGACCCCATCATGGCCCACGCCCCCCTGCCCGGCGACTTCCTCTCGCTGGGCTTCGCGGTGTGACCTCCAGCGAGGTCGAAGGCGCCATCAACCGCGCCTTCGCCGCCGTCAGCGAGAGCTTTATCACCGCCACCGGGCCGGGCGGGCAGAATGTCAACAAAGTGGCGACAGCAGTGCAGTTGCGCGTGAGCATCTATGCGCTGCGCCTGCCGCCGCTGGTTTTTGCGCGCATGAAGGAACTGGCCGGGTCGCGCCTGACCGATGCGGGGGAGATCCTGTTGGTGGCGCGCCGGTTTCGCACGCAGGAATCCAATCGTTCCGATGCGCGGGAGCGGCTGGCAGAGCTGATCCGCGAGGCCTTCAAGCTGCCCGAAAAGCGCGTGAAGAGCCGGTTGAACCGGGTCGGGAAAACGGCGCGACTTGAGGGCAAGAAGATTCGCGGGGCCGTTAAGGCCGGGCGGGGTAAAGTTTCTTTCGATTAAAAAGGTTGAAGAGAAGATGCGAGGGCCATCGCCCTCGCGCTCCCTTTACTGTCTGCCTTGCGCCACGGGTTCAGCGTTGCGCCCAGCTTGCCGCGCCGCAGGCAGTATTTCTCTCGGATTGAAAGCCTGCGGCGCCTCAGGTCACGCAGGTGGAGAGTTGGCGCGCATCGTTTCGGCGCCGCTGCCATTTCGTCGGAAGACGTTATGGGAGCGCGAGGGGGTAACCCCCTCGCATTGTCCTTCTTACTCCCCTGAACTCACAGCCTGAGCCTGAACCGGAACCGGCGCCCCGGCATCAGCCGAATCCGCCACCGGCCCCACACCTGCGGGCAGACCGCTCAGCGCTTCCTCGACGGGGATTTCCACATTGTCGGCGGAGGCCGCATCGGAGGCCTTGTCGGCGTGGCCGCAAGCCGCGAGGGTCAGCGCCAGACCGGCTCCCAAGGCAGCGCGGAAAACGGAGGTTTGGGAAAGGGTCATGCTGGTCCTCGGGGTAACACTGTCTGGATGTTACTCTAGAAGCGGCTCTCGCAAACCGCAAAGGGCGTTGCAATCATATAAAGATATCTTTATATGCCCTCCTACACGAGGCCCGAGACCCACATCGCCATGCAGATCGACCCCATCCTCCGCGCGCTGGCCGACCCAACGCGACTGCGCATCATGCGCCTGCTTACGGCGATGGAGCTGGCTGTGGGCGAATTGGCACAGGTGCTGGGGCAAAGCCAGCCGCGTGTGTCACGCCATGTCAAAATCCTCTGCGATGCGGGCTTGGCCGAAAGGCGCAAGGAGGGGAGCTGGGTCTTCCTGAAAAGCGCGATTGCCGAGGACAGGGATCTTGCCGCGCCGACGCTGGGCGGAGCGACCACCCGCCTGCTGGCCGCGGCCGAGCATGACGATGCCGCTTTCGCCGCGCGCTGCGCCGAGGACCGGCGCCATCTGGCCGCGATCCGCGCCGGGCGCGAAAGCAGCGCGGCGGCCTATTTCGAGCGCAACGCCGTGCAGTGGGACGATCTGCGCAGGCTGGTCTCCGACGATGCCCCGGTGGAGGCGGCGCTGGAGGGCGCTCTGCTGAAGAACGGCAATCTGGGCGCGATGCTCGATGTCGGCACGGGCACGGGGCGCATGGCCGAGCTGTTCAGCCCGCATGCCAGCCATGTCACCGCCTTCGACAAGAGCCCGGAGATGCTGCGCATCGCCCGCGCGCGCCTGCAGCATCTGCCGACGTCGGGCGTGTCGCTGGTGCAGGGCGATTTCACCGATCTGCCCTTCAAGCCGGCCGCTTTCGACACGGTGCTGTTTCATCAGGTGCTGCATTTCGCGCAGGCGCCTGAGGTGGTGCTGGCTCAGGCGGCGCGCGTCACGCGGCCCGGCGGGCGCATCGCGGTGGTCGATCTGGCGGCGCATGAGCGTGAGGAGATGCGCTCCACCCATGCCCATGCGCGTCTGGGCTTCACCGATGGCCAGATGGCCGACCTCTTTACCGGCGCGGGTTTCGAGCCTGCCGCCCCCCTCGCGCTGCCCGGCGGGCAGTTGACCGTCAAGATCTGGACCGGGCAGCGGACTGACGCTCCCGCCGCTGCATAAGGCTTTGATATGATTGCCACCTATGATGCGCTGCGCGAGGCACGCACTGCCCTTGATACGCCGCTGTTCGCCGGGCTGCCGGGCGATATTCGCGTGTCCTTCGAATTCTTCCCGCCCAAGACCGACGCCATGGCCGCGCAATTGTGGGAGACGGTGACCACGCTGGCCCCGCTGGCGCCCGAGTTCGTCTCGGTCACTTATGGCGCGGGCGGCTCGACCCGCGACCGCACCCATGACACGGTGGCGCGCATCATCAGCGAGGCCAAGCTGCCCGCCGCCGCGCATCTCACCTGCGTGGACGCCACCAAGGCGGAAATCCGCGAGGTGGCGGAGGCCTATTGGCAGGCGGGCGTCCGCCATATCGTGGCGCTGCGCGGCGATATGGGCCAGCCGGGCGTACCCTTCACCCCTCACCCCGAGGGCTATGCCAATGCCGCCGAGCTGGTGGCTGGCCTCAAGCAGATCGCGCCCTTCGAGATTTCGGTCGCCGCCTATCCGGAAAGGCACCCTGACAGCGTTGATCTGGCCGCCGATCTCGACAATCTGAAGCGCAAGCTGGATGCCGGGGCCACCCGCGCCATCAGCCAGTTCTTCTTCGAGCCCGAAACCTTCTTCCGCTTCCGCGATGCGCTGGCCGCCGCCGGGATCGACGCCACGGTGCTGCCGGGCATTCTGCCGGTCACCAACTTCAACCAGGCCCGCAAATTCGCCGCCGCCTGTGGCGCCGCGATCCCCGCCTGGATGGAGGGCTTGTTCGAGGGGCTCGACAAGCATCCCGGCTCGCGCCAGCTGGTGGCCGCCACTTTGGCCGCCGAATTCTGCCGCCGGCTCTATGCTGGCGGAGTGCGCGATTTCCACTTCTACACGCTGAACCGCGCCGAATTGTCCTATGCCATCAGCCATCTGCTGGGCCTGCGCCCCAAGGTTTCGGAGATCGCCGCATGACCATCATCGCTTCGCCTGCCCGCAAGGCCTTCCTTGAGCAGGCCGCCCAGCGCCTGCTGATCACCGACGGCGCCTTCGGCACGGAAATCCAGAACTTCAAGCTGAGCGAGGCCGATTACGCCGGGACGCTGGGCCTGACTCATGACCAGAAGGGCAACAACGACATCCTCGCGCTGACCAAGCCCGAGGTGCCGGAATCGATCCACCGCGCCTATTTCGAGGCCGGGGCCGATATCGCCGAAACCAACACCTTCTCGGCCAACCGCATCTCGCAGGCCGATTATGGCGCGGAACATCTGGTACGCGAGATCAACGTCGCCAGCGCGCAGCTCGCCCGCCGCATGGCTGACGAATATCAGGCCAAGGATGGCCGCCCCCGCTTTGTTGCCGGTGCCATCGGGCCGACGAACAAGACGCTCTCGCTCTCGCCCGATGTGAATGATCCGGGTTACCGCGAGGTCGATTGGGACACGATGGTCGACGTCTATCTCGAACAGGCCCGCGCGCTGGTCGAGGGCGGCGCCGACTTCATCCTGATCGAGACGGTGTTCGACACGCTCAACGCCAAGGCCGGGATCATGGCGGTGAAGAAGCTGGAACAGGAGCTGGGCCGCGAGGTGCCGATCATGCTCTCCATGACGCTGACCGATCTGTCGGGCCGCAACCTTTCGGGCCATACGGTGGAGGCCTTCTGGCATGCCGTGCGCCATGCAAAACCGCTGACCATCGGGCTGAACTGCTCGTTTGGCGCCACGCAGCTTCGCCCCCATGTGAAGCTGCTGAGCGAAATCAGCGACACGCTCATCATGGTCTATCCCAACGCGGGCCTGCCCAACGAGTTGGGCGCCTATGACGAGATGCCCGAGACCACGGCGTGCCTCGTCAAGGAATGGGCAGATGCGGGTCAGGTCAATGTGCTGGGCGGCTGCTGCGGCTCCACCCCCGCGCATATTGGCGCGATGGCGCGGGCTGTCACCGGCCTGTCGCCGCGCCATGCGCCCACGCTTTCGCATGTCACCCGCCTCGCGGGTCTCGAACCCTTCACCATGGCCGAGTGACACTTATGAACGCCCAATCTTCAAGCCGTTTCGTCAATGTGGGCGAGCGTACCAATGTCACCGGCTCCGCTGCCTTTAAAAAGCTGATCCTCGCCGGCGATTACACCAAGGCCATCGAGGTCGCCCGCAACCAGGTGGATGCCGGAGCGCAGGTCATCGACGTCAACATGGATGAGGGCCTGCTCGACGCTGTCGAGGCGATGACCACCTTCCTGAAACTCATCGCGGCCGAGCCCGACATCGCCCGCGTGCCGGTGATGATCGACAGCTCCAAATGGGAGGTGATCGAGGCCGGTCTGAAATGCGTCTCGGGCAAGCCGATCGTCAATTCGATCTCGATGAAGGAGGGCGAGGAGGCCTTCCTGCATCACGCCCGCCTCTGCATGGATTACGGCGCCGCCGTGGTCGTCATGGCCTTCGACGAAAAGGGCCAGGCCGACACCAAGGAGCGCAAGGTCGAAATCTGCTGCCGCGCCTATCAGCTGCTGACCGGCATCGGCTTCCAGCCCGAAGACATCATCTTCGATCCCAACGTCTTCGCCGTCGCCACCGGCATCGAGGAACACGACAATTACGGCGTGGACTTCATCGAGGCCACGCGTGAGATCAAGGCCCGCTGCCCGCATGTGCATATCAGCGGCGGCCTGTCGAACCTGTCGTTCTCCTTCCGTGGCAATGAGCCTGTGCGCCGCGCGATGCATTCGGTCTTCCTCTACCACGCGATCCCCGCTGGCATGGATATGGCCATCGTCAATGCGGGCCAGCTCGACATTTACGACCAGATCGACCGCAAGCTGCGCGACGCCTGCGAGGATGTGATCCTCAACCGCCCGCAGGTGGGCGAGGAAACCAACACCGAAAAGCTGATCGCCATCGCCGAGACCTTCAAGGGCACGGACAAGGCCGCCGAAAAGGCTGCCGAGGAATGGCGCTCCTATGATGTGGTGAAGCGCCTCGAACACGCGCTGGTGAAGGGCATCGACGCCTATATCGTCGACGACACCGAGGAGGCCCGGGCCGCCATCCAGGCACGCGGCGGGCGCCCCATCGAGGTGATCGAGGGCCCGCTGATGGGCGGCATGAACACCGTGGGCGACCTGTTCGGATCGGGCCAGATGTTCCTGCCGCAGGTGGTGAAATCGGCCCGCGTGATGAAGAAGGCCGTCGCCCACCTCATCCCCTTTATCGAGGCGGAGAAGGAAGAGGGCGCCAAGGCCAAGGGCCGCATCATCATGGCCACCGTGAAGGGCGACGTCCACGATATCGGCAAGAACATCGTGGGCGTGGTGCTGCAGTGCAACGGCTATGAAGTGCTCGACATGGGCGTCATGGTGCCCTGGGCGACCATCCTCGATCTCGCCCAGAAGGAGCAGGTGGATATGATCGGCCTTTCCGGCCTGATCACGCCGTCGCTGGACGAAATGGTCACCGTGGCCGAGGAAATGCAGCGCGCGGGCATGACCATGCCGCTGCTGATCGGCGGCGCGACGACCTCGAAAGTCCACACCGCCCTGCGCATCGACCCGGCCTATGACGGCCCGGTGATCCATGTGCTGGACGCCAGCCGCGCCGTGGGCGTGGCCAGCCAGCTGCTGTCCGACACGCAGGCCGACGGTTTCATCGAAGCGACCGCCACCGAATATGAAGCCACCCGCCGCGCCCGCGAGGGCCGTGGCAAGTCGAAGCTGGTGACGCTGGCCGAGGCCCGCGCCAACGCCTTCGCGCCCGACTTCACCCAGAAGCCCGCAGCCCCGTTGCAGCCCGGCATCCACCGTGTCGACGACTGGGATCTGGCCGATCTGGCGCAGTACATCGACTGGACGCCCTTCTTCCGCGCGTGGGAACTGGCGGGCGTGTACCCCGCCATCCTCGACGACAAGGTGGTGGGCGAAAGCGCGCGCAACCTCTTCGCCGATGCCCAGGCGATGCTGAAGCAGATCATCGAGGAAAAATGGCTCACCGCCCGCGCCGTCGCCGGTTTCTGGCCCGCCGTGCGCGATGAGGACGATATCGTGCTGCAGGACGGCACCGTGCTGCCCATGCTGCGCCAGCAATTCGTCAAGAGCCGGGGCCGCGCCAACTTCTGCCTCGCGGACTTTATCGACCCCGAAGGCGACTGGCTGGGCGGTTTCGCCGTCGGCATCCACGGCATCGAGCCGCATCTGGAACGCTTCAAGGCCAACCACGACGATTACAACGATATCCTTTTGAAAGCGCTGGCCGACCGCTTCGCCGAAGCCTTCGCCGAGCGCCTGCATCTCCACACCCGCACCACATTGTGGGGTTACGCGCCGGACGAGCAGCTCACCAACGAAGCCCTGATCCGCGAGCAATATCGCGGCATCCGCCCGGCGCCCGGCTATCCCGCTTGCCCGGATCACTCGCTCAAGCCGATTCTGTTCGATCTGCTGGATGCGACCGAGAACGCCGGGATCACCCTGACGGAATCGCAGGCCATGTTGCCGACCTCGGCGGTGAGCGGCTTCTATTTCGCTCACCCGGAAGCGCAGTATTTCGGCGTGGCGACGATCGGGACCGATCAGCTGGAAGATTACGCCGAGCGTCGGGGTGTGGATATGGACACCGCGACGCGGTGGCTGCGGCCTAATCTGGATTAAGGGGTTAAAAAGATAAGTGCGAGGGCCATCGCCCTCGCGCTCCCTTTACTGTCTGCGTTGCGCCAAGGGTTCGGCCATAGAGCTACGTCGCTGCGCCGCAGGCATGAAAGCCCGCAACACAGCCGATGAACCCACCATGCCTGCCTGCGGCGCTTGGCCTTGCGCAGGTGGAGAGGCCGGGCACAGCGATGCGGAACGACTGTCCTTTCGCCGGAAGACGTTCCGGGAGCGCGAGGGGGTAACCCCCTCGCATCTTCCTTCTCCTCCCTGACTCTGCCATAACCGACCTTGTGACCATCACCGAAACCCTCCTCGACCCCATCGAAGCCCTTCACAAAACCTTCGGCTTCACCGGCTTTCGCGGCGTGCAGCAACAGGTGGTCGAGCGCATTCTGAACGGCCACTCCACGCTGGCCATCATGCCCACGGGCGCGGGTAAATCCCTTACGTACCAATTGCCTGCCACCATGCTGCCGGGCACCTGCGTCGTGGTCAGCCCGCTGATCGCCCTGATGCATGACCAGCTAAGATCCGCCCGCGCCAACGGCATCCGCGCCGCCAGCCTGACCAGCGCGGATATGGATCGCGGCGCCACCATCAGCGCGCTGATGGATGGCAACCTCGACCTGCTCTACGTCGCCCCTGAACGCGCCAGCCAGAGCCATTTCCGCGATCTGCTGGAACAGTCGCATATCAGCCTCTTCGCCATCGACGAGGCGCATTGCGTCAGCCAGTGGGGGCATGATTTCCGCCCGGATTACCGCCTGCTGCGCCCGATGATGGACGCTTTTCCGGGCGTGCCGAGGCTGGCGCTGACCGCCACCGCCGACGAACACACCCGCCACGATATTCTCGACCAGCTCGGCATTCCGGGCGATGGCATGATCGTCGCCGGGTTCGACCGGCCCAACATCCGCTACACCATCGCCGCGCGCGACAATCCGCTCAGCCAGATCCGCCGCCTGATGGCCGAGAACCCCGGCCCCGGCATCGTCTACGCCCAGACCCGCGCCGGAGTGGAGCGCATGGCCGAGCAACTGGCGGGCGATGGCCGCTCGGTGCTGCCCTATCACGCGGGGCTGGCGCCCGAGACGCGGGCTGCCAATCAGGCCGCTTTCGTGGCCTCCGAGGATATGGTGATGGTCGCCACCATCGCTTTCGGCATGGGCATCGACAAGCCGGATGTGCGCTTTGTGGCGCATGCGGGCCTGCCCAAATCGATCGAGGCCTATTATCAGGAAACCGGCCGCGCGGGCCGCGATGGCGACCCCGCCCACGCCCTGATGCTGTGGGGCGCGGAGGATTTCGCCAAGGCCCGCCAGCGCCTGTCCGAAGTCGAGGAGGAGCGCCGCCCCGGCGAACTGGCCCGCCTGAACTCGATGGCCGCGCTGGTGGAAACCGCCGCCTGCCGCCGCGCCTTGCTGCGCCGCCATTTCGGTGAAAACCCGCCCGCCACCTGCGGCAATTGCGACAACTGCCTGCAGGCGCCCGAGGTCATCGACACCACCGATCTGGCGCGCAAGCTGCTCTCGGCCATATACCGCACCGGGCAGAGCTTCGGCCTGGGCCACATCACCAACGTCCTGACCGGGGTGGAGGACGAGAAGGTCCTCGCGCGCGGGCATGACAAGCTGACCGTCTTCAACATCATCGATGCCGAGGAGGCGCAACTGCTGCGCCCCCTCGCCCGCGCCTTGCAAGCACGCGGCAGCCTCGACACCACCGAGCATGGCGGCCTGCGCCTTGCCGGAGACGCCCGCGACATCCTGCGCGGCGAGGCCGCCGTCCTCATCACCCGCCCACCGCCGCGCGAAAAGGGCCGCCGCCGCGACCGTTCGGGCAACAGCGCCAATCCGGTCAACGATCCGCTGTTCGAGGCACTGCGCGGCCTGCGCCGCGATCTGGCCAAGGAGGGCAATGTGCCGCCCTATGTCATCTTCCATGACGCCACCTTGCGAGAGATCGCTCTGGCCCGGCCTCAGTCTCTGGATGAGCTGGGGCAGGTCAATGGCGTCGGCGCGCGGAAGCTGGAGGCCTATGGGGAGGCTTTCTTGAGGGTGGTTCGGGAGAATTAGAAAAGGAAGATGCGAGGGGGTTACCCCCTCGCGCTCCCATTTTTTGTCAGCCTCGGCGTCACGGGTTCAGCCACAGAGCAACGTCGCCGCGCCGCAGGCAGGCATTCCCTGCGGGGCAGAGAGGTCAGGCACAACGTTGCACCCAAACATCTCCCTTTCGTCGGGAGACGTAATGGGGGTGCAGGGGGCGTAACGCCGCCTGCTTTTCACCTTATTCCTGCCACCCCATAGCATTGCACACCATTCCCACACCCCACCACCAATGCTACCCCACACCACATGGCTAAAGTCACCATCACCCCCGCCGCCGATCCCGTCGCCATCGCCCAGTGGCTGGCCGATCACCTCTCCGCAGCGCTGGCCGCCACGGACCAGCCCATCGCCATCACGGTGCCGGGCGGGCGCACGCCGTTTCCGGTGCTCAGCGCGCTGGTGGAGCATGATCTGGCCTTCGACCGCATCAGCGTCTGGCCCAATGACGACCGCATGGTGCCCGAGGATCACCCCGCCTCGAACCTCGCCAAGATCCGCGCCGTGCTGGAGCCCAAGGGCGCCATCATCGTCGGCCTTGAGGAAGGGCAGACCCCGCCCCGCTTCGCCCTGGCCCTGCTGGGCATGGGCGGCGACGGCCATATCGCCAGCCTGTTCCCCAACACCGATCCGCAGGCTGATGCTCCCGCCAAGGTCATCCGCCTGACCCCCGATCCCCTGCCGCCCGAGGCGCCCTTCGACCGCCTGTCGCTGACCATCCCCTCGCTGGCCGCGTCGGACGCCATCGCCTTCCTCATCACCGGCGACGCCCATAAGCGCGAAATCTTCGAGCAGGCCGCCGCCGGTGGCAACGACCTGCCCGTCGCCCGCCTGCTGGCCGCGACCGACAAACCGGTGACATGCTTCTGCTGATGGCGGAGAAGGTGCTGGGGTTCGCCCCGGCACCGCTCCACAGGCTGGCGCTGAGGCTGGCTCATCAGGTCCGGCGGCAATGGTGGCGGATCAGGAAACCTGAAATCTCCGGCTGTCGCGTGCTGGGACTCGACCCGCAAGGGCGCGTGCTGCTGGTCCAGCACTCCTACGGCTCGGCCAACTGGATGCCGCCCGGCGGCGGCGTAAAGCCCGGCGAAGACCCCCTGATCGCCGCCGCGCGCGAGTTTCAGGAGGAAATCGGCATCGCTCTGGAAGAGCCGCGTCTGGTGGCTACCACGCATGATGCATTCCACGGGGCGGCGAATGTGTCCTACATCGTGGCGGGGCGCTGCTCGGGGACGCCGGCGCCGGATGGGCGGGAGATCGTCGATGCCGCGTTCTTTACGCCGGGGGATTGGCCTTCTGCCATGTCCGAAGGGCTGAAGCGGAACATGGTCGAGTGGTTGGAAGAAGAAAATTGAAATGCGAGGGCCATCGCCCTCGCGCTCCCTTTAATGTCTGCCTTGCGCCACGGGTTCAGCGTCACGCCCAGCTTGCCGCGCCGCAGGCAGTATTTCTCTCGGATTGAAAGCCTGCGGCGCCTTAGGTCGCGCAGGTGGAGAGTTGGGGCGCATCGTTTCGGCGCCCCTGCCATTTCGTCGGGAGACGTTATGGGAGCGCGAGGGGGTAACCCCCTCGCATTGTCCTTTCTTAAACCCCTTCAAAACAGATCCAACTGCCCCCCTCCTTCATCCGCGACGACGGGCGCGGAAACCGCCTGCCTTCCCTCAAGCGCGGAAAGGGTCACCCCCATCAACCGCACCGGCTGGGGCAACGGCAACACCTTGTCCAACAGCTCCCCCGCCAGCCGGGCCAGTTCCTCCCGCCCCTCCACCGCGCGGGACAAGGAGCGCGCATGCGTCTGCAGGGTGAAATCCGAGAGACGCAGCTTCAACGTCACCGTCCGTCCTTTGGCGCCGACCTTCTCGATATCGTCCCAGACCAGTTCGACGATATGCGCCAGCACCTCGCGCAGGCGGCTGCCGGTGGAGATATCGCGCTCGAAGGTGCGCTCGGTGCCGATGGACTTGCGGGGGCGGTTGGGGCGCACGCGGCGCAGGTCGATGCCCCGCGCGGCGCGGTAAAGATAATCCGCCTGGGCGCCGAAATTCTGGCGCAGGAAGGCCAGATCTTTCTCGCGCAGGTCCGCGCCATTGACGATGCCCAGCGCCGCCATCTTCTCCGCCCCGCGCGGGCCCACGCCGTGGAAGCGGCGCACCGGCAGGCTGGCGACGAATTGCGCGCCCTCGCCGGGGCGGATCACGCAAAGGCCGTCGGGCTTGTTCTGGTCGCTGGCCAACTTGGCGATGAATTTGTTGTAGCTGACCCCGGCGCTGGCGGTCAGGTCGGTTTCGGCCTTGATGCGGGCGCGGATCAGTTGGGCGATGCGGGTGGCGCTGCCGATGCCTTTCAGATCCTGAGTCACGTCGAGATAGGCTTCATCTAGCGACAGGGGCTCGATCAGCGGGGTGAATTCGGCGAAGATCGCGCGGATCTGGCGCGAGACGGTGCGATAGACCTCGAAACGCGGCGGCTTGAAGATGAGGTGGGGGCACAGCCTCACCGCCTTCACGCTGGGCATGGCCGAGCGCACGCCAAAGACACGGGCCTCATAGCTGGCCGCCGCCACCACGCCGCGCGCGCGGCTGCCGCCGACGGCGACGGGCTGGCCTTTGAGGGAGGGATCGTCGCGCTGTTCGACGCTGGCGAAGAAGGCGTCCATATCGACATGGATGATCTTGCGGAGGCCTTCGGCCTCATCGCTGTCATCATCATCGTCTGGTTCATGCGACTCCATGCCGCATATGGTAGCGCCCCGGAGCGGGACGCGCACCGGGGCTCTACAAATCTGTCACCGGAAGAGTGCTGGCAGGGGGCCGGGGCGGGAGAGGCCTCCGGGCGCCCCCTGCGATAGGGCGGCTCAGTTGCCCAGCCCGTCGATGGCGGCGTGGCCCTGGGTGATCGCGTCGTGGCGGCAGTTCTGATAGGCCAGCGAGCGATCGGCTTCGATCGAGGCAACACGCAGCGGTTCGCAAACGCGGGTGGCGGCGCGGGCCAGGCGGTGGTCCATTTCCTTGCGGCCCTGCTCATTGCTCAGATCGAGGCCGGCATAGGAGACGCGCAAGGAAGGCACGCCGTTTTCGTCCATTTCGACATGCTCGACGGGGGCGGCACCGGCTTCGGCGCTGTCGGCGAAGGTGGAGGCGTGGGCGACCATCGGGGTCATGCCGATGGCGAAGGTGGCGACAACGCCGAAACCGGCGGCCAGAGCGGTGGTGAAACGGTTGAAATTGCTCATGATACTTCCCCTTGCGTTTTTCCGCCGAAGCCATTCCGGCGGGATGCAAGGGATACAGCATGAGCCGTGCCAGTTTTTGGAAAACGGCTGATTTCCGCCATTTCTCACCTTGCGGCGCAGCATGAGCCGAAACTGACAATGCAATTCACACCAAATTCATGATGTGATTTTCCCCAAATGATGGGAAAATTTTCAAATGCCCTAAAACACTGGCATCTGCGCCCCCAAAAGGCCATGAGGCCCCTATGAACGCCTCCACACAGGCCGATTCCGCACAATCCGGCCCCAAATCGATGAATCCGCGCGAATTTGTGATGCTGATGGCCTTTATCCAGGCCCTTCAGGCATTGTCGGTCGATTCCATGTTGCCCGCGCTGGGCCATATCGCCTCCGACCTGCATGTCACCGATGCCAATCATCGCCAGCTTGTGGTGGGCGTGTTCATGCTGTTCAGCGGGCTTGGCTGCCTCGTCCCCGGCACGCTGGCCGACCGCTTTGGCCGCCGCCCGGTGCTGCTCACCTGCATGGCGCTCTATGTGGTGCTCACCACCGCATGCGCGCTGGCCGTCAGCTTCGAGATGCTGCTGGTGTCGCGCGCGGTGCTGGGGCTGGCCTGCGCGGGCTTCAACGTGCTGCCCGCCGCCATCATCCGCGACAGCTTCGAGGGCGACCGCATGGCCCGCACCCAGTCGCTGGTCTCCATGGTCTTCATGATCGTGCCCATGCTGGCCCCCAGCATCGGTCAGGCCGTGCTGCTGGCCGCAAGCTGGCGCTGGATTTTCGGCTTTATGGGCCTGATGGGCGTGATCGTGTCGATCTGGGCCGCGCTGCACCTGCCCGAAACACTGCGCCCCGAATACCGCCAGAGCGTCCATATCGGCCGCCTCACCCGCACGCTGGGCGAGGTGCTGACCTGCCGCGCCGCCATCGGCTATGTCATTGCCAATGCGCTGGTGACCGGCGCGCTGCTGGGCTACATCAACTCCGCGCAGCAGCTGGTGGCCGAGCATTTCGGCGCGGGCGCGCGCTTCCCGCTGATGTTCGCCGGCATGGCGATGTGCATGGCCGCCACCGCCTTCACCAATGCGCGCATCGTGATGCGGCTGGGCGCGCGGCGTGTGTCGCATGGGGCGCTGATGGTCTATATCTGCACCAGCCTGCTGCAGTGGCATATGGCCGGGCCCGGCGAGACGATCTGGGAATTCCTGCCGCTGATGACGCTCAACATGTGCCTCACCGGCTTCCTTGGCGCCAATTTCTCCTCGATCGCACTGCAGCCCTTTGCCCGGACGGCGGGGGCGGCGGCGTCGATTCAGGTGTTTATCCGCATCGTGGGCGGGTCGGTGCTGGGGATCATCATCGGCAATGCCTTCGACGGCACGGCGCGCCCGCTGGCCATCGCTCTGGTCAGCGCCGGGGTGCTCACTTTGGGCCTGCTGCTGTTCAGCGAGAAGGGCCAGCTGTTCAAGCGGCGTAATCCGCCGGGGTTGCCGCGGCAGGTTGCTTAGAGGTTTTGAAGAAGTGGATTCTTGAGGGCCTTAGGCCCTCAAACTCCCTTTATGTCTTCCGACGAAGCCGCAGTGGCACCCGATCCTAGCGCCCCACCTCTCCGCCCCGCAGGGAATGATTGCCTCCGGCGGTGGGACGTTGGCGCAAACTTGTGGCCCGGCGCAACCTCTCGTCGGAAGACGTAACGGGGGTGCAGGGGGTGTAACACCCCCTGCTTATTCCCTTTTCAAACCCTTGCCACAGCCCCGGCCAGCACGCCCCGCCCATAAGGCACAGGCGCGACATCGGCAGGATGAGGCGCAATCCCCAACCACCGCGCCTTCGCCGCCTGAGCCCCTGCCCGCAGCAGCAGCCCCAGCTTCTCCGGCTTGCTGGTCGTCACGCGCGCATCCCAGGCCCGCGCCCGCTTGGTGGCGACCTTGCGCGCGATGGCACCGTAAATCCCCGCCGCCGCCAGCACAGACCACTGACTGCGCAGAGGCAGACGCGCCGCGCCGACGCGGGCGCTGGCCTCGTAGCGCCCGGCCATGGCGCACAAACGCGCGACCATCGCCACCAGCGCCTCGCGATTTTCGGGGGCCATCAGGGCCTCGGGGGAGACGCCTGCCTCCTCCAGCCATTGCGCGGGCAGATAGATGCGCCCGGCGGCGTGGTCCTCGGCGATGTCGCGGGCGATGTTGCCCAGCTGGAAGGCGATGCCAAGGTCGCTGGCGCGGTTGAGCGTATCGGCATCCTCACGGTCCACGCCCATCACCAGCGCCATCAGCACGCCCACCGCGCCCGCGACATGCTAGCAATAGGCCAGCATGTCGCGCTCGGATTGGGGGTGCCAGCCGTTGGTGTCGAGGGCGAAACCGGCAATCACATCGCCGGTGTGCACCGCGCCGATGCCGCATTCGGCGGCGACGACGCCGAGGCAGTCGAAGGCCTCGCGCCCCGCCTCACGCCCGGCCAGCGCAAGGGCGGTCAGGCGGCGGATTTCGTTCAGGCGGCCATCGGCGCCGCTCTGGTCGCCCAGCGCGCCGCCATGGTCCTGCGCATCGGCAAGATCATCGCAGGCGCGACACCAGGCGTAGAGCATCCAGACCCTTTCGCGCACCTCGCGCCCCATCAACTGGCTGGCGGTGGCAAAGCTCTTCGAGCCTCGCCGGATGCTGCTGTAGGCAGCTTCCACCAGCGCTGAACGGGGGGGCAAGGTGCGCGCCTGGCTCAAAGCGTATCGGGGTCCATCTGCACGATCGGCTTGATCGGCTCATGCGCTTCCATACGGTCGAGCAGCAGGTCGAGTTCCCGCTCGGCGACGATGATGCCCTGATGGGCAGGTCGGATAAAGCCGACCTCGATCATGTGGCGGTTGAAGGCCAGCAGCTGGTCGTAGAAACCAAAGGCGTTGAGCACGCCCACCGGCTTGGCGTGATAGCCAAGCTGGGCCCAGCTGACGGCTTCCCACAGCTCATCCATGGTGCCCACGCCGCCCGGCAGGGTGATGAAGCCGTC